>Ga0308156_1000280_pt1 | contig 132050 bp, 119 predicted proteins | sample PhyAR2_FD_201041 | JGI IMG/M metagenome (GOLD analysis project Ga0308156, IMG submission 201041) | Phyllosphere microbial communities from UC Gill Tract Community Farm, Albany, California, United States - DLSL A.R2 | ecosystem: Host-associated > Plants > Phyllosphere > Unclassified | place...
CAGAAGTTAAGCCCACCAGCGCCGATGGTACTGCGAAAGCGGGAGAGTAGGCCGCCGCCAGTTTTTATTTTATTTTTAAAAATCCTTTATCTTATGATAAAGGATTTTTTTTTTGCTGTATACCCAACTCAAATATAAGTAATGAGTAATAAGCAATGAGTAATTGGTAATGAACAACCAGTAATGATTCATCGTTCTATTGTCATCAGTATCAGAGATTATACATCATTGATCCCTCATCATTTATTATTTATTACTTATCACTTATCATTGATAACACATCCTTGTCACTCCGAAGGAGTCTAAACAATCCGGGATTGCATTGTATCTTCGACTACACTCAGGATGACAGCCCGCTCCTATTGAATAGGATAAAACTATTATTTATAATCTGAACCTCAGAACACGTAACCCGAATCCCGAATCCCGCAACTCATCATTCATAATTAATCGTTCATCATTCGTCTTACCTAGCCCCGATAGGAATGGTTACCCCGCAGCTTGCGTGGGAGAGTTGTGGGTTTGAGGGTAGGAAAGCGCTGGCGCGAGGAGTATGAATGGATAGCGGGAGAATGCTCCTGAAATATATGGAGGATTAATCAATTTATATAGCTCGAACTACAATAAAACTGATTATGCAGGGTGAGGAAATAACTGATATAACTATACATTCATTAATTTATCATCAACTTTATTCAAATACCCGGGATTTTTGTTTTTTTAACTTGAAAATTGTGTAACTTAGTAATATCAAAATGATTACGAATCTAAAAATATATAGCATGAAAAAACATTTATTCCCTCTATTTTTATTGTTATTCGGTGTGAATGCACAAGCACAGCAAGATTTCTTTGCGATTGCTGGAAAACAGACTCAGAGTATCACTTTCAATGATTTCCGTACCATTGATGCGGCTAATGGAACTTCCGGAGAGAAAATTTTTACGGCCGATTCTTCAGCGAAGGTATTTTCACAGACGAGAAGAGGCATTGTAGCTGAAGATAAAAGCTCATACAGTAATTCTCAAGCCATAACGATGGCTGCACTAGCCTATGATCCTTCGAATAATAATCTGGTGTATATGCCTATGTTTTCGTCTAATATCTATGTTTTAAATCCACAGACTAAGGAGATTACATTGGTAGAAAATACAGTTGCCAGAGTATCATCATGTGATATCAATTCTCATATTACAAGAATGGCAACAGGCTATAATGGAAATGTTTACGCAGTAAATAATGCCGGAACACAGTTTTTGGAAATCAGTAAAAAAAGTGGACAATATGCAGTAAATGATCTGGGGATTATTAAAGATGATCCTTCTAACGGAAGAAATTCATTCACCACTATGGAAACTGGGTTTGGCGGAGATATGATAGCTGATGCAGATAATAATTTCTATGTCTTCGCAGCTTCAGGAAATGTTTTTAAGGTTCTGACAAAAGAGTTAAAAGCAAAGTTCGTTGGTAAAATTGCCGGAATTCCGGATAATTATTCTGTTAACGGATCCGCTGTAAACGCTCAGGGTAAAGTGGTGATTGCAAGTGCAAAAGGAGCAGCCTTATATGAGGTAGATCTCTCAACTTTACAGGCCAAACAGCTACCGGGAGAACAAGGGCTGCATATTTACGATCTGGCAAGCAAATATTTTGCGAACGATAAAGCTTCCAATATCAACGCTGTGGCAGCTAACCTGGATATTTACCCAACAAAGGTTGATGAGCATTATATTAACGTTCATACTAATAAGGATTTGAAAGGTACTATTAAACTGAATATCTTTGATATGTCAGGTAAAAATGTAATGACTCAGGCTCTGTCTGTAAAAGACACTTCACTGGATGAGAAAGTATATCTTAAAGGATTGGTGAGTGGGGCTTATATAGTAAATATTACTGATGAATCCGGAAAAGCAATTTTCAATAAGAAGATTCTCGTAACAAGATAATTACAAAATATCATTAAGAATATAAAGACCTTTTCAAATCAGTTTGAGAAGGTTTTTTAATGATTATTTGATATTCAATAAGTTTTATTTTTCGATATTATAATGTACTTTTATAAAAAAATATAGATGAAACTATACTTTAATGTAGGATATATTGTAAAGGCTGGAGAAAGTTTGCAATTGGTCATTGGTGAAGAAGGAACTGCAGTACATATCCATACTATGTTTTATGCTGAGAATGGAGTTTGGAAATGTGAAGTTGACAATTTCTCCAAATCTATTTCTTACCAATATCGGGTAGTTAATGAAAAAGGCAATGTATTAAGAGAGGAATTTGTTCCGCATCATCTTAGTTTTCCTCATAATTATAAGGAGTTTATAGTTTTTGACGAATGGAATAACAAAAATTTTCCTGAAAACTATTTAAACAATAAAATCCTTTACAATAAGCTGCATGATTTTGTTCCCGAAAAAATAACGGTTTTAAAAAAACATACCCATTTATTCCGAATAGAAGCCCCTATCTATAATCCGGATTGGAGAATTGTGCTTTTTGGAAGCACCGAATCCTTAGGAAACTGGAGTTACGAAAAAGTTATTCACCTGCATCAGACAGATTTTGGTATGTGGGAAGCTTCTGTTGAAATTCCGGAGGATGAATTGATCCAATTCAAATATTGTATTTACGATATCAAAGAAAACAGGGTCATTGATGTGGAAACCGGAGAAAACAGGTTTACGGTTGCTAATCCGTTAAGTGATGTTCTGCAGATTGTTTCCAATCATTATTTTAGATTCAAGGGATATCAGATGTATCATGATGCCGGCGTTGCTGTTCCCGTATTCTCTCTGAGAAGTGAAGATGGCTTCGGGGTAGGAGAGTTTGCGGATATTAAAAAATTAGCAGACTGGACAAAAGAGACGAATCTTGGTATTATTCAGATTCTTCCGATCAATGATACAACAGCGAATTATTCCTGGACGGATTCTTATCCTTATGCAGCAGTATCTGTTTATGCTTTGCATCCACAATATATCTCTATAGAAAAGCTTGATTATTCTTTACCGAAAGAATTAGTTGAAGTATATTTAGCTGAAAAAGAGAAGTTAAATGCTTTGGAGCTGATTGATTATGAAAAAATGATAGAAGGTAAGTGGAAATATCTTACCGCTGTTTTCTATGCGGAGAAAGATAAAATCTACAAAGACAAAAACTTCAAAAAATTCATCAAGGATAATGAATATTGGCTTGTTCCTTATTCTGCATTCTGTGTATTGAGGGACAAATATAAGACACCTAATTTTAACGAGTGGAAAACCCACAAAAAATATATTGCAGGAAAAATCTTACAGTTTTTTACAACAAAAAGTAAAGATTATGATTCCTCTATGCTTCATGCATGGGTACAGTATCAATTGCATGTACAGTTGAAGGATGCTGTTGATTATGCCCATAACCTGGGAATTTCGTTGAAGGGAGATCTTCCGATCGGAATTTACAGATATTCCGTAGAAGCCTGGACAGAGCCGGAATTATTCGGGATGGATTTTCAGGCAGGTGCACCCCCGGATCAATTTACTGAACTCGGACAAAACTGGGAATTCCCGACTTACAATTGGGAAGCCATGAAAGCAGATGATTACAGATGGTGGAAAAACAGGTTTAAAGCACTGGAACAGTATTTCGATGCAATGAGGATTGATCACATTCTTGGTTTCTTCAGAATATGGAGAATGCCTGTTTCTGCCGTACAAGGGATTTTAGGGTACTTTTATCCGGCTGTTCCTATAGTGGTGGAGGAATTTAAAGCCTGGCAGATTCCGTTTAATTTTGACAGGTATTGCAAGCCTTTTATCAATAATCAGGTTTTATGGGACTATTTTGGAAAAGATAGCGGAAAAGCTCTTGAATTTATGAACCGTAATGTAGACGGAACCTATGCATTCAAAGAAGAGTTTGATACCCAGAGAAAACTGGCTGATTTCTTTAAGAAAAAATCATACGGTCCGCTTGAAGAACAACTGATCGCTCTGTGTGCCAATGTTTTGTTTTTACCAGAAGAGAGAAACGGGAAAACAGTTTATCACCCAAGATTCAATGTATACAATACAGAGTCTTACAAACATCTTTCCGAACTGGAGCAGAAAAACATTTATGACCTGTATCACGATTATTTCTTCAGAAGACAGGATCACCTTTGGTCTGAAAAAGCGATGGAAAAGCTTCCCGTTATCCTGAATGCTACTAAAATGCTGATCTGCGGAGAAGATCTGGGAATGGTTCCTGCATGTGTACCGGTTGTAATGGACGAATTGGCTATTATCGCTTTGAAAGTACAGCGAATGCCTTCTGAAAATATTCCGTTCTATAATCCTAAGCATGCCAACTATATGAATGTAGTGACCGCATCTTCACATGACAGCTCTACTTTGAGACAGTGGTGGAAAGAAGATCCTGCCCTTACCCAAAAATATTATAACCAGCAGCTGATACAGTATGGTAAAGCCCCTGCAGATTTGAACCCTCACCTTGCAGAGATCATCATGAAGCAGCATTTATACAACGAAGCTATGCTGGCTATTTTTCCGATTCAGGAGTTTCTGGCAACGGATGCTGCACTTACTAATAAGAACATTGATAATGAAAGAATTAATAATCCTGCGGTTTTCCCACATTATTGGCGTTACAGAATGCATATAAAGCTGGAAGATCTTAAACAGCAAAAATCTTTCAATGAAAAGATAGCTTTTTGGATAAAAGATAGTGGCAGGATGTAAATTTAACATCTGATTATCAATTGGTTAAAAATAATTTAAAAGAAGTTTGATCTTATGATTTAACTTCTTTTTTTTATTTGTATCAAAAAGATAGAATTAAGATATTCTGCTATATATTAACCAATTAACGACTATAAAGATGAAAAAAATATTTTTAGGATTAGCTTTTGGGTTGGGCGTTTTGACGGCAGCTCAGCAGTATCCGAACAATGGTTGGGGTGATGATGGTTATTATCAGAATGGAGATGGCTATTACAGCGATGAAGATGACAGAAATTATTTCCCTGACGATTATTATTACAATTATCCTCAGGACTATTATCCAAGTGATTATTATCAAAGCTATTATAACGACTACAGAGGAAGTATCATTAACATCGACTGGAACGGATTTTTCGTACAAAACAGATTAAGCCGCTGGCAGGTAGACCAGATCATGAGACTTAATAATCTGTATGCCAGTTTTACAGCGTGGGATAATTTCTACCGATATAATCCGGACAGATGGTACTATGACAGATTTTATGCACTGGAAAGAATTTTAGGACCAAGAGTATTTGTTGTTTTCCAAAATAATTATTACAGAGGTTCAAGTCCTATTGTTTATTTCCAGAATTACAGAAGATCATATTATGGACCGAGATACACTGTAATGCCAAGATATAGAAATGTCAATATCAATATTTACAGAGTAGACAGATCAAGATTCCGTAGAATGGATAACCCTACTTTTGATATTGTCAGAAGAGACAACAGAGGAGGTAATGGTTTCAGAAATACAAGAACCGATAACTCAGGTGGTTTCCGTGATAATAATGGCGGCTTTAGAAGCAGTAATGGCGGAAATAGAGGAAACTCAGACAATAACGGTGGCTTCAGAAGTAATAATGGCGGATTCAGAGGGAATTCTGACAATGGAGGAACCCGGGGAAATTCCGATAATAACGGAGGATTCAGAACTAGTAACGGAGGTGGTTTCAGAGGAAACAGTGAAGTGAGAAGAGAAGCTCCCAAAAGAGAAGATAACGGCGGATTCAGAGGAAATGGAGGAGGCTCCAGACAAAGATCTGAAAGTTCTGCTCCAAGCCAGCATAACCGTGGTAATAACGGAGGCTTTAGAGGCAGCTTAGTAAAGAATTAATTTTCATATATTATATTTAAGTGGTGTGAAGGGCAGGTTTTTATAATCTGTCCTTTTTTTGTTTGTTTACTAATTTATTTTAGTTAAAATTTAACATTATTTATGAATTTGTTAATTTAACTTATGTTTTAATTAATAATCAAAAAGGTATAATAACAAAATAACAATTAATTAAATTTTAAAAAGATGAAAAAATTAGTTTTAGCAATAGCATTTATCGGAATGGGAAGTTTTGCCATGGCGCAACAGACTACAACTCCACAGGACAGACAGGCAAGAGCCGTAGAAATGAAGCAAAAAATGGAGCAGAAACAACAGGAACGTCTTGCAGAGATGCAAAAAGACCTTAATCTGAACCAGTCTCAGGTAGCTCAGATAAAAGACCTTCAGGAGAAAAGAAATGCAGAAAGGAAAGCTGAGTTTGAGAAAAATAAAGGAGACAGACAAGCTAAAATGCAGGAGATGATGGCCAAAAGAGCACAAATGGATGCTGACATGAAGAAAATTCTAACCCCTGAACAATATGATAAATGGCAGGCTGACAGAAAAGCAAAAGCAGAAAAAATGAAGATGGCAATGAAAGAAAGAAGAATGATGAAAAAGCCGATGAATACTGGAGCTGCTGACGTAAAATAACAGCCTGTAATTTTAGTTTTTTAATGTGTTAAGGATGGATTTTTTTCCATCCTTTTTGTATTAATTTTCTTTAAAACTTTTGATTTCGGGCTTTTATTCCCTATTTTTGACTATAAATTTAATACTTATGGTTAGCGAAAAAATTGCAAAATTAATCAACGAACAAATTGCCCACGAACAATACGCCGCTCAATATTATCTTTCAATGTCTGCATGGTTTTCCGGAAAAGATCTGGATGGAATTGCCAACTATTTCAGAGTACAGAGCAAAGAAGAATTAATGCACGCAGATAAAATGTTTGATTATTTGAATGATGTAGGCGGGGAAATTATCATTGGAGAAATTCCAAAACCTCCACATGAGTTCGAAAATGCTACGGATATTTTTGAGAAAGCTTTGGCCCATGAGAAAATAGTAACTAAAAGTATTTTCAATATTGTAAAAAATGCAAACGATGAAGGAGATTTTGCAACAACGTCATTCCTGCAGTGGTTTATCAACGAACAGGTAGAAGAAGAAGCCAGTGCTTCTCAATACGTAACGAAAATCAAAATGGTATGCGATAATCCATCTGCATTATACCTTTTTGACCAGGAATTGTCTCAGAGAGTATTTGTTCCTGCTACGACAGCTTAAGACTTAAACTTCTTAAAATATAAAACCGCTTTTCAATAGAATAGCGGTTTTTATTTTTATCTGAAGATCCTTTAAAAAAGAAAGTTTGGGAATTGGAAAATTTATAAATAAATAATCTGAGTTTTAAGAACCTTTTTACCCAGACGTTCAAGGATATTTTTATAACCTTCCACCTGTGCCTCGTCCTTAGTTTTTTGTTCACCAGTCTTAAAATCAACAATGATATAACCTTCCTCACCCTTTAAAATGCGGTCAGGCCTGAAGATATGACTTTCCCCGTTTTCAGAGATCATAATATCTTTCTCGTTGATCACTTCCCATTTTTCATCAAAGAATTCCGCATATGTTTTCACAATCTCCTCTAAAGTGAGCTGTATTTCATTTTTTTCCTCAAGTGTAATCTGTCCTTCCAGCGCGTAACCTTCCAGTACTTTTGAAATATCTTTTTCAGTATTGATTTTTGATAAAAGTTCATGAACAAATAACCCGATTCTTACTTTTTCATTCCGTACCTGGTAGTTTTTAGACGGTGTAGCAATCTTGATAGAAGTACTTTTTTCATTGATATTCTTGAGATCCTGAATATTTTGTGTTTTAAAAGATGAACTTTTATCTTTCGAATATTTTTTCAGCATTTCAGGATTCACTTCATACACATCAAACTCATCAGCCTGTTCCGGATTTTTTGTTTGAAGAAATTCAAGAAGCTCAAGATTATTAGAGGTTTTATTGGCTTTCTGAAGATAGAAAAACAGCTGTTCAACAGGTCGGGTAGTTGCAACATACTGCAGACATAACCTGTCAATCATATTTTTATAAGAATTTTTAGTGTTGAAAAACAGGATTTCCTCATCATAAACTTCCAGGTTCTTATTAAACTGATTGATGTTCACAGATTTTAAAGCTTCATTTTCATTTGTATCAAACCAGTTGGTAAATTCATTATCCCGGTTTTTGTTCATCATAGGAATAAAAACAATAGGGAACTCCAGCCCTTTAGACTTGTGGATGGTCATGATCTGAATCGCATCAATGTTTTCCGAAGCCTGTATGGTGTAAGAAGAAGCTTCTTCGTCCCAATATTTCAAAAACTCTTTCGTACTGGCGCCTGCATTCTGGGTGAAGTTGAAAAGCATTTCCAGGAAATTCAGTAAAAAGTCGGTTTCTTTCTTTTCAACAGAAAATTCGTTGATGTAATATTCTATGAAATTATACAGATTAAACCTCGGGAAATTATCCTGCTTAAGCTGCAGCGAATATTTCTGCTGAATAAACTGAAGTATTTCTTCATGGCCCTCAATATCCAGAATTTCTTTCATTTCCAGAGTGAAATCCGGCATATGAATTTTTCCCAGTGTATTCAGATGATACATCATCATGATCAGGCAATGCTTATTCTTAGGATTAAGTTCCCATCGCAGAAATTCAATAACAGCCTTTAATGTATTGGAAAGCTCCAGTGTAAGACCTTTATCGGAAATTGTTTTAATATTTGTTTCCCCGCCTCGATATTGAACTTTTAAACTTCCCAGTTTTTGAGAGTAGCTGAAAATATCAAAATTTCCACGACAGAGAATCGTAATGTCAGAAAACTTAAAGCCATTATCCAGACATTCCTGGATATCTTTCCGCATTCTTTCTGAAGTATCATTGTAAAACTCTTCATTCGTAAGATTGTCGATCAGGTTCACCTTTACACGTCCGTCAAACTTTGATTTTGGACTTTGCTCAGCATCTTCCCCGAAAATATTTTTATGTTCTTCCAAAAGCCCTTCAGAATGGAAACGGTACAGCTCATTATTGAACTTCACAATATTTCTGGCACTTCTCCAGTTGTCCTTTAACACAAGAAGATCGGCTTCCTTCGGTGAAAATTCTTTTTTGTTGATAATATCCAGCATCAGTTTACTCTCTCCACCACGGAATCTGTAAATACTCTGCTTGGGATCTCCCACCAAAGTAAATGAAGTATACTCTGTAGAAACACTATGATCTCTCAGCGGAACAAAATTCTGCCACTGCAGCTCTGACGTGTCCTGGAACTCATCAAAGAAATAATGCTGAAACTGCGCTCCTACCTTTTCGTAAATAAAAGCAGAAGGTTCATTTTTAAGATTTTCATTGATCAGGATATTAAATTTAGAAAGAAGAACAAGATCATTTTCCTCTTCAATTTTTTGAAGTTCATCCTGAATATCCTTATTTACCTTTAAAGGAAGAAGAGCAGACAAAACTTTCTCCTTCTTCTGGGTCTCGATGTACAGAAGAATAAGTTTCATTCTGTGATCAAGAAGTTGGTCAAGAATTTCGAAGATCTCAGATTCTTTATGCTTTGATTTTGAAGAGGCTCCCTTTCTGTAATTGTTGATAACAGACTCTTCCTGAGTGGTGGGAAAAGGAAACCCGGGTCTTTTCTGCTGGTAAAAATCTATAACCTTTGTAAAGAAACCTCCAATCCCGTTTTTACCCTGAGCAAAATCTTCAATATCAATATTTCTGGATTTGAATAATTCAATTGAGCTGGCCGCAAGTTCTGCAGACTGTTTCTTATTGAGAACAATTTCTTTACGAAGTGTATTCTTTATCTTCTCATAATTGGCATCGTCAAAACTTTTATTGCTTTTCAGATGCTCATAGTGAATATCCTTTACAAATTCTTTTGCTGAATCATAAAGGTTTTTATTAAGATTAATTCTTTCATTATTTTCAAGACTATAATCTACATAATCCATGAAAGAATTGGAAATCGTTTCATTTTCCCCGATCTGGTCCAGCATTTTATCAACTGCTTCTATCAAAAAGGGTTCAGCTTCAATTTCAAGATTAAAATTTTTAGCCAGTCCCAGTTCATAAGAAAAGCTTCTTACCAGCCTTGAATTAAAACGGTCAATAGTTCCGATATTCAATGTGGAATAATTGTGGAGAACATAATCCAATAATTTCTTAGAACGGTCATGAAGTTCATCAATCGTAATTTTTAACCCCTGTTCTTCAAAAGCTTTCTGGATATTTTTAAGATCCGTATTCTCAGCATAATCTTTAGCGGAGAAATTTCCCAGCCAGGATAAAATTCTTTCCTTCATCTCATTGGCTGCCTTATTGGTGAAAGTCAGAGCGAGAATATTCCTGATCGACTGTTGTTGATTAGGATAGCGGAGACAGATCATCAACAGCCTTTGTACCAGGGCATAGGTTTTCCCTGATCCGGCAGAAGCATTGATGACTGTGTAAGAATTTTGCATTGTAAAAAGAGAATTGAGACTGCAAGTTAGCTAAAATTTAAAAGAAACTTTAACAATTTAATCAGGCTATTTAACAGTTTAGAAGGCAAAAATCAAAAAGAAATATTAAAACGCGTTAACTGTGGTTAAACTTATGGTATACATTAAAAATAATTTTAGCTTTGCTCTATAAAAAACAGCCAGTGAAACTCAAACTATTCTTTTTTTTCTCCTTTATTTTTTTTGTCCATACCCATGCCCAAAGTTATATATTCGGAAAAATTACTTCTGAAAATGGTGCTGAAATGGAAGATGTGAATGTAATCAATATCCGGACTGATGAAATTGTACTTTCAAACAGAGACGGCCATTTTATGATTTCCGGAAGACAAGGGGATGAATTACGTTTTATAAAAGCCGGATATGAAAGGCTCACGAGGAAAGTTTCTCAGGAAAATATACAGTCTCCTATGAATATAACCCTTGTTCGCCAAACCATTCAGATTCCTGAAGTGGAAGTAAAGCAAGGCCTTACCGGAAACCTGAAAATAGATTCAAAGCTCTACAACAAGCCTAAAAAGGTTGAAAAGCTGCTCAAAGATATGGACCAATATATGGCTAAGAAATCTGACCCAAGAATATTGGCGGCAAAACCCGGAGAGTTTGTACAGCCTAAAGGGCAGGGGTTCTTTATAGGAAAAGTGAAAGACAAATGGGATGATGTAGATTTGATGAAATACATCAGGGCAAGTTTAGGCGATGATTATTTTACCAATCTTAAGATCGAAAAGCCTCTGATAGACCATTTTATTTACTATGTTTTCGCAGGTGGTTTTGAAAGAAAAAAAATACTGAAATACGGATTCTGTAGTGATGCGGATCTGAACAGGTTCCAACGTTTTGTTCTGACAAGAATTTCATCCTACCGCGCTCCACAAACTAAAAGATAGATGGAGATGAGATATACCGGAAGATTTTTATTTCTTGTGCTTTTTTGTATCACTTCGGGATTGTGGGCACAGCAAAAGATATCTGGAAAAGTGATCACAGGGAATGAACTGGACTTAACTCCAGTACTCGTTGTTAATATTTCACAAGGTAAAAGCATGTTAAGTGATATGTCCGGGAAATTTGAGATTGAAGCAAAAGAAAATGATGAGATCAGATTTGTTAAAGAAGGATATTACCGTGTTGATAAGAAGATTACCAGTGAAGAAATGAATTCTCCATTGAATATTATTCTCAAAAGAATGGAAATTCAGATTCCTGAAGTGAAAATTACCTATAAGCCTACAGGAAATTTAGCGAAAGATAATCAGCATTTGAATGAATCAAGAAAGCTTCAGTCATTAAAATCAGATATGGAGGATTATATGAGAAGTCCGCTTAATCAGCCTTTGCCTACCAATGCTATTTCTAAAACTTTTACCGGACACGATTACAATGCGGGGCAGGTAAACTTGTTTGGCGTATTTAATGCTGTATCAGGCCTGGTAAAGAAGGTGACAAAACCTAAAATTACCAAAGCAAACTATAACGAAACTCAGGATTTCCTTAAAAGAGTAAAAACCCAAGTTAATTTGAATTTCCTGAAAAAATACGGAATGGATGAGGAGCAGATAGATACCTTTCTCCTCTATGCAGAAAAGACACGCTCACTGGCCAAGAGATACAGGAAGGATTTTCAAATAAGTGTTGTAGAATACGAGCTTAAAATAGCATTCGGGGAATACAGTAAAATGAATAAATTAGAAGGAACTAAAGAATAATAAAAGTTGGGGTATATGACTGAAAATATTGAAACATCTGTGCATAGAAAATTTCTTTTCTTCCTTATGCTTCTGTGCAGTACTTTTATTTTTTCTCAGCAGACCGTAACAGGACGGGTAGTAGATGATAGTGGGGAAAACTTAAGTAAAGTGATCGTTATCAATATGTCTTCCGACAAAAAAGTATATTCTGATTCAGAGGGTGTGTTTTCTATAGAAGCCAATCCTAATGATGAACTTCGGTTTGTAAAAGAAGATTTCAACAGAACATCCAGAAGAGTTCTTACTAATGGTATTAATTCTCCGCTGTTTATTACGCTTTATCAGATTCCAAGAGATGTAGGCGAAGTGAAGATCTTAAAAAAGCTAACGGGAGATCTGGAAACAGATTCAAGGATTGTAGCAAAAGTAGATAAAGGAGAACAGGTAAGAGATGCGGTAGGGCTTCCGCAGCCGGTGGGAAAAATGAGAGAAAAGCCGGCCGAAGTGAAAAGTGTTCTTTTGCCGATACTCTTGGGAAATCTAAATGTTCAGGGAGTGTATGATCTGATAAGCGGTAAAGCCAGAAGGCAGAAAAGACAATATAGATATGATGATCTTCAGGAACATGTGGCCTGGATTCGGGACAGGATTGAGGATGATTACTTTGTAAAAGCCGGAATTCCTGCCGACAGAATTTCAGAATTCATACAGTTTTCATTTTTAGCGAAGCCTCAGGTACGAACGTATGTGAGAGCAAAAAATATTTCAGGCGTAATATTGAGATTAGAGGAAACGGTACCTCTTTTTATACAAAGATTGAAAGAGAATCAAAAGTAGTTTAAATGTTAAAAAAATCTTAAAATATTGGAATGGTAATTGATACAGTTTTCAATGTAACAACAACCCAAATTCACAAATTTTATGAATAAAAACATTTTTGCAGTAGCTATAGCCGCGCTGGGTTTCATAATCGGGCTCGGGTTTTTAGGAAATGCCATTAAAAACAGAAACAAATCTGAAAATACAATTTCCGTAACAGGTCTCGGTACAAAACAGTTTACGTCGGATCTGATCACCTGGTCCGGAAGTTTTTCCAAAAATAATGCTGATCTGAAATCGGCTTATGATGAGCTGGCGACAGACAGAAAAGTCATCAATGACTATCTGCTTTCAAAAGGGATACAGCAGAAGGAGATCGTATTTTCTTCCGTGGATATTCAAAAACAGTTCAGAAGTTATAATGATTCAAACGGAAACTATGTACAGGACGAATTCTCCGGTTATAATCTTACCCAAAAAGTTTCTATAGAAAGTAAAGAAGTTGGCAAAATAGAAAATCTTTCCAGAAATATTACAGAAATTATCAATCGTGGAATTGAATTCACCTCTTCTTCACCAGCTTATTTTTATACCAAACTGGCTACCGTAAAACAGGAAATGATTGCCAGTGCAACAAAAGATGCCAAAGAACGAGCTGAAAAAATTGCTGAAAACTCGGGAAGCAGCTTGGGAAACCTAAAGAAAGCAACAATGGGAGTGATCCAGATTACAGCACCCAATTCTAATGAAGATTATTCTTATGGTGGAACGTTCAATACTTCATCCAAAGAAAAAGAAGCAAGTATTACAATAAAACTGGAGTACGAAGTAAACTAAAAGTTGTCCAAACTTTACGAAACCATAAAAGTCACAAAAGCATTCATTTTAAAACACTTTAGTAAGTTTAAATGATGCCTCAGAAGAGCTCACAGAAGATGAAAATCAAAGTTTTTCACAAAACTTAGGTGTACTTATTAAGCATAAAGCTTAGCTCTAAAAGACTTAAGTGTTTAAAACTTTTGTTCCTTTTGTGGTTAAAAAAATAAACGCCGGAATAGTGTTTCCGGCGTTTTATATTTTAATGATAAACAATATCGTAAATTTCCTTTTTCGCTTCCTCCACATTTTCAGGAGGATAATTGGCAAGCAGCCATAAGTTCAAAGACTTTTTCCCCTCACCATAGCTCGGCTGAATATGAGTGTCATCAATCAGACTGAAATTATTTCTCTGATAAAAAGAATAACGTCTTGCAGCATCTTCACTCAAATCTGCAGGTTCAATTTCTAAAATAACACCCGGATAGTTTTCTGAGATATGATTGATGATATGAGAACCTAGTTTCTTACTTCTGAATGCTTCAAATACTTCAAAATGCTCCACAAAAACAAAGTTGCTAAGCTCCCACAAGATGAGGTAGCCAATAGCCTCCGATTCATGAATAACAGACATAAACTTTACATGCGGATTAGAAAATAAGCCTGTAAACTGTTCTTTATCTCGTTGCTCATCTACAGGAAAAGTAGTGGTGTAAGAAGTATAGATTTCCTGAACTCTATGATCTTCAGCAGCTGTGATCGGTAAAAATTCCATAATTTATAAATCAAAGACGCTAGGTCTTCTGGTGATAAAAATATCTTTAATCCAAAGGGTGAACGCCAATCCCAAATAGATCAGAAAGAAGAAGCCGGCTGTGGCAAAAGTAGAATAGATGAAGAAAATTCTCAATTTTGAAACTGGAATTCCCAGCTTGGCACCTGTTCTTGTCAGTACACCAAACCACTCTCTTTCCATTTTATGACGGATATTACTCAGCATTTCCAGATTGTTATTTAAAAGTTTAAATCCAATACTGCAAGGTAAGGAATTTTTTTGATAAGGTTTTTGTATGTTGCTATCTGTAAAGAGAACTATTCTTTTAAAAGTTTAAATCCAATCCCACATGCTAAACAGTTTTTTTCTTCACAATAAGTTTTATGATGATAGATCAGACTTTGGCTTTCCAAAGCATTGGTAATATTGATTCCAAGTTTTTTCCAGCCTGTAATGATGGTGTTTTTTTCAGGAGAAACAGTTTTATATAGCTTAATAACTTCCTCTGCAATTTCTTCACAATGATATCTGTGATAACTATATTTTAAAGGAAGAACAGTATTTAAAATAAGAAGATCAATGAAATCCTTACTCAGTATTTTAGGCTGTACTTTTGAAATGTTTCCGAAATTAAAATGAAAATCCCAGTATTCGGAAGCTTTTATAGATTTAAAAATACTATACAGCTGATCCGCATTTCTGGCTTCCATCATCTTAGAAAATAAATGCTGATGTTTATAAAGGTCTGCTAACTGAGATAATCGGATGGTAGGAAAATTGGGTGGCCTTAACCTTAAAAACTTAGGACGAAACTTCAGATCCGGAATCGAAAATTTGGCTTTAATGAAATCAAATTCTCTTTTCCATATTTTCATCTGCCCATCTTTCGGATCCTCGAGCCATCCCGAAATTCCAAATAATAAGGCTTCCAGCTGAAGGGGATTCTGGCGGATTTTATTGATAATACTGTAATCTACACTTTCAGCAATCTGCCGGAAAATATGGGCATTAACTTTTAATCCGAATGAATAAGCAAAACTGTGAAATAGAATGGCTTCAAAATTATTTTTATACCGGATTAAACTCTGTTCAAGTTCTTCAGATTTTTCGTCCAGTTTTTTCAGAATATTCTCTTCATGGAAGTTGACAGGGATTTTTTTAGGATCAAAGATTTTTTCACAGGGAATAAATTCATTTCCATTAATAAGATCTTCATATTTCAAGATGATATTTTCATCGATATGATCTTTCAGTTCCAACGTTGGAACCTGTTTTCCGGTAAGCTCTTGAATGTCTATGTCATGCTGAAGGACAACATGCAGAATGATATTCTGATAATTGGGATCCTGGGAATGATTATGGAAAATCCAGTCTGAGGAACGAACATGCAGTTCTATGTTTCCTGCGAGAAGTAGACCGTTGATTTTGATTTTAGCATCCAGAAAATCCGGGCCGGCATTTTTATTCCATTTTCCGAAATGGATGATTTCAACGGAATTTCCTTCAATATCCTTGAAGTCAAAATTTTTGAAAACCTTATAGTTCCAAAGATATTGAAGTAGTTTTTCCGTCATAAGTGTGACGATAAATATAATAGAAATATTATACTTTCGTCAGCTCCTTATTAAAGTTTTCTATAGTCGTTCTATACATTTATTGATTTATAGAAAAAATATTTTCTAAGCGGGATTTATGGAGAATGCTGTTAAGTTTTTTTATTTTGCTGTGTATTTCTGTTCATATTCAACAGAAACATTGTTCAGCCGTTATTTTTTAGAAATTAATTGATCTGCAGAATACTTTCCACTTCCGTTTAATCCTAAAGCAATACATAATCCAATCACCAATAGATGATATTCGTAGCCTTCGCCTTTCTGGGTTCCGAACCAGTTCATAAAGAAACCATTTTCTAAATGAGCTATGAAGATAATATTAACGAACAAGACGCCAAAAGCTACGGACCATAATCTTGAAGCCAAGCCCATAATTAAAGAGACAGATCCCCAAAATTCTGTTAGAATTACCATTACTGAAATAATCCATGGCAGATGCATATATTCTGTCAGGTATTCAACTTCTTTACTGAATCCGGGTCCGTCAAACCAGCCAAACATTTTTTGAGCTCCATGCGGAAACAGTATTAATCCAAGTGTGAGTCTAATCACAAATCCTGTCCAATCGTCGTTGGTGTTAAAAATTTTATTTTTCATTTCATAAAATTGAGGATAACAGCCAACAAAAAAATTAAAGTAGTTGAAGAAATTACTTTTGGATCAGTTTTTTTCTGAGCATACTTAGAAATACAGGTGTGATACCAAGATATGAAGCTATATGCTTTTGTGGAATTCTCTGTAGAAATGTGGAGTGCTTCCCAATAAATTCCAGATATCGTTGTTCAGCTGTTTGTGACAGATTTTGATTAATCCTTTGTTGCTGTGATACATATGCATTCTGTATGAGCAGTCTGAAATAGCGTTCCAGTTTTGGGACTTCAAGATATAGTTTATCTAAATCTATTTTTGTGATCTGGAGGATTTCAGTATTTTCTAATGCAATAATATTATAAAAAGAAGGTGTTTCTGTTAAAAAACTTAATAAATCCCCAGTCCACCAATCTTCTATGGCAAACGTTAGGGTATGCTCAAATCCATTTTCATCAATTGAATAAGTTCTCAGGCACCCGCTGATGATAAAACTTTCTGTTCTGCAGGTCTCACCGCTCCTCAATAAGAATTCTTTCTTTTTCAGGTTGTTAGGTGTGAATAAAGAATCAATTAATTCAATTTCTTCAATATTGAGTTTTATATATTTTGAGAAATGTTCAATTAATTTATTTGACTCCACGTCGTTAATAGTTTAGATATCATTAAAAAATTGCCACAAATATTTCTTAAATATTGTGGCTATTGATAATATAACGACTCTCTTTATACTTTTGAAAATTCTTTATTAAAGTTTTCTATAGTCGTTCTATACATTTTCTCATAGATAGGAAGAATGTTTTTCAAATCGAATTTTATAGCCTGATCTTTCGCGTTTTGCTTCATTTTGGTTAAAAGTTCATCATTGCTCAACAGCTTGATGGTGTAGTTGCTCATAGCCTCCACATTTCCGATTTCAGCAAGATATCCTGTTTCCCCCTGAATATTCACTTCAGGAATTCCACCTGCATTGGAACTGATTACCGGAGTATAAGCGGCCATCGCTTCCAAAGCAGCCAGACCGAAACTTTCCTGTTCGGAAGGAAGAAGAAATACATCAGAAAGCTGTAAGATTTTATACAGATCATTCACCTTTCCTAAAAGACGGATTTTTGAGATAAGATCTGGGTTTTCTTCCAAAAACTGATTGACTTTTTCCATATCAGGACCTTCACCAATGATAATCAGTTTGGATTTTACTTTTTTCTCCACATTCTTAAAGATCTGAAGAACTTCATCCACACGTTTTACAGGACGAAGGTTGGATACGTGAATCAGGATTTTTTCATCAGGATTGGCAAACTGTGTTCTCTGACATTCAGAGCAGTCATCAAATTCAGAATTATCAATGAAATTGGTAATCACCTGAATTTCCTTTTTGATGTTGAAAAACTGGAGGGTATCTTTTTTCAGACTTTCAGAAACCGAGGTAATAGCATCTGACTGGTTGATGGAAAATTCCACAGCATGTTTATAACTCGGGTGCTGGCCTACAAGGGTAATATCTGTACCGTGCAGTGTAGTTACCAGTGGAATATCATTATTGTCTTCCTGAAGCATTTGCTTTGCCGTAAAAGCTGCATATGCATACGGAATGGCATAATGTGCATGAAGAAGATCCAGTTTATATAGATTTACAACCCTGTAGATCATTGAGCTCAACGCAATATCGTAAGGCTGATACTGGAAAAGCGGATAAGTCTGAACATTTACTCTGTGGAAGAAAATATTCGGATTGGTAATGTCTAATCTTGCAGGAAGTGCAGAACTGATGAAATGTACTTCATATCCTTTATTGGCAAGGGACATTCCTAATTCTGTTGCTACAATTCCGCTTCCTCCATATGTTGGATAGCAAAGTATGCCTATTTTCATTAGATTATTGTTGTTTTGATGTTGTATTATTTGGTATTTGCTGGGGTAACTGCATTAAGATCAATCCCCATTCCTGGTTTCAGCTGATCATTAACCAGCACAGGAAGTTTTCCCCATATTTTTGTTTTTCCGTTTAAAGCATCAGCTGCAGCGTTCATAGAATCATCATTGTTTTCATAAGAGACAAGAACGGTTGAAACTTTTGAAATATCAATATCCTTTAATGCATAAGCACTTCCGAATACATTCAGAATTACATTTTGATTTTTGGTAAGATCGGAAAGCACCTGCTTGGATTCTGTTGAAACTTTATAAGGTTTGTAAGCTGTTGAATTATCTTTATGGAAACCTACAATTACTGTTGATCCAGCTGGAATAGTACTTATTTCACCCGCTTTTTTGATGATTACATTATTACCCAATCTGCCGGCAAAAGTCTGATAAGGGGCTTCTTCCAAAGGAACATAGTACATCTTTCCGGTAAGAGGAAGTAATTTCTTCTCATCCTTTAATAAAGTCAGGGCATTGGAATAAAGATTCTGTACCAGCTGGATATGAGAATTATTATTTAAATCAGCATTGATGTTTTCCGGATTTTTTGGTGTGTACTGTGTAAGGCCAAGGAAATACTTGGTCAACAAGATTTTTTTCACACTTTCTTCTACTCTGGATTGGGGAATTTCTCCTTTATCAATGGCTTTCTGAATCAGTTTTTTACCTTCAGAAACGCCTTGTGAGAAAAGCATAATGTCATTTCCTGCTTTAAAAGCCATAGCATCCAGTTCTCCAGGTTTGTACTTATTGGCTACAGCGCCCATGTTTAATGCATCAGTAATGATTAAACCTTTATAACCCAATTTGTCTTTCAATAATCCAGTAATGATATTTTTAGAAACCGAAGCAGGAATTCCTTTTCCTGATTCTAAGCTTGGAACATATAAATGGGCAACCATTACCCCGCCGATTCCTTTATTCATCAACGCTTTGAAGGGCGCCAGTTCTATTGTGTTAAGCCTTTCCATCGAATGGGAAACCACAGGAAGATCAAGGTGTGAGTCTGTGCTGGTATCTCCGTGTCCCGGGAAATGTTTAATTGCTGCTAAAATATTGTTATCCTGAAGGCCATTGGAATAAGATAGGGCAGAACTGATTACATTATCTACTTCAGAACCAAAACTTCTGTTACCGATGATCGGATTATTAGGGTTGGTATTAACATCCACTACAGGAGCAAAATCCCAGTTGATTCCCATTCTGTGACAATCCTCAGCAATCTTTGCAGCCATCTGATACACAAGGTTTTTATCCTGAATAGCGCCCAATGTCATTGCCCATGGAAATTTATGAGCAGTGGCTATTCTCTGGTACAGTCCCCATTCTGCATCCATACCAATCATCAAAGGAACTTTAGATTTTTGCTGAAATTCATTGACCAGGTTGATTTCCCTTGCAGCATCGTCCTGCATTAGGATCAGACCGCCTATTTTATCATTTGTAACAATATTTCTTACCTGGCTGATATAATCTTCACCTTTATTGGTGTAAAGTGCCACAATAAAAAGCTGTCCTAGTTTTTCATCCTGAGAAAGATTTTTATAGGTTTTGTCAACCCAGTGCTGAGCCTTTTTCAAATCTTCCTTAGAAGCATTTTTGGGCTGATATTGGGCGTTCACCTTAGGACTTATCAATGCGACAATAAAGAGTGAAGTATATAATAATTTCTTCATGACTTTTTGAATAAGAACAAAAATACAATTAAAAAAATGAGGAAAACAAAGTTTTTGAGATTTTTGGTATATGATTTGAATACGCAATATAAATAATAACTAAACTTTAATAAGAAATGAAAAAAATACTTCTCTTTTTATTCCTGGGCGCTGTAGGGTTTACTGCTTATAGCTGTGATAATAGTGATGACACTGTAGTACAGGGAACAGATTATGATACTATAAACCAGTCGTTTGATATATCTCCTAGTTTTACTAAAATTGATGATAATCTTTACAGATGGAGCGATGATTTTAAAAGCCCATTAGTACAGTCCGATATGGTTCTTATTTATATGCAGGTTGGAACTGACGGAGGTTCTCCTATCTGGAAACTTCTTCCATATACACGTTATGTAGGTAATGCAAATAATGATGCTGTAGATTATATTTTTGAATTCAGTAAATTTGCGGCTACCATTAATATTAATTCAACAGCTGCATTTAGTTTAACAGCTAATCCATCATATTACCAGAATAAAAATTTCAGAGTTCTTATACTTCCTGCGAATGGAACAGGAACTGGTGGTGCAAAAATGGCAAAAGGTACTGCTGTAGATTACAATGATTATAAGAGTGTAATCAAATATTACAATATTGACGAGTCTAAAATCAAGGCTAAATAATTTAGAAATATCTTTTCAGTTTTTTATAATTAAAAAAGCTCCGGGAGAAATCTCGGGGCTTTTGATTTTTAATGACCGGTTAATTAATAATCAATTTTGATTGTATAATTCAAGTGTTTTGTGAAGGATAGAAGAGAATATAAAGTATTGTCAATTAAAGACCTATTTGAGTACTTTACATGCGAAATAAGCGCGTTGAATTTAAATGATAATTCTTCTAGTAATAGTAAAAATAAAAAGCTTCAGAATTTCTGAAGCTTTTGTTGTATTTAGTTATCATTGTCATCCAATAGATGTCCAAAGAAATCTTTTTTTGTTTGCAGATATCCTTTGCTTATTTCGTTCGCGGGAATCTGTAGCGGTACTCTTGAATTAAGGTGAATATTGCTGTCTACAACATATTTTACCTTTTCAGGATTATTGGTGAGAAGGTTGATATCTTTTACATCCAGCAGATTAAGGATTTCAATGGCTACACCAAAGTTTCTGTCGTCTGCAGGAAGTCCCAGTTCAAGATTGGCCTGTACGGTGTCCAAACCTTTTTCCTGCAGGGAATATGCCTTCAGCTTATTGATGATCCCGATGTTTCTTCCTTCCTGGCGAAGGTAGATGATAATTCCACCGTTTTCATGGATGTATTTCATTGCAGCATCTAATTGTTGGCCGCATTCACATTTTTTTGAATGGAAAACTTCTCCGGTAATACATTCTGAATGGAAACGAACATTGACAGGCTTTGAAAAATCTGTATTTTCAGCAACGATGGCCATATGAGGCATCCAGTCATTTTCGTTTTCGGAGAAAGCTATCATTCGGAAAGTACCGTGTTCTGTAGGAACATTGGCTTCCGCCTGAATTTTAATCATTGATAGTTCAATTAGTTTTTAACTTCCTGGCAAAGCATCTTCAATAACAGAGATATTGGTTTTTAAACGAACCAGATATCTGTTGAGAACTTCATCGTCATCTCTGTCAAGATTCTGTCTTAGCTTTTGAATTTTTTTGTATGATTTTTCAAAGCTTTTAAGGGCTCTGCTTTTACCGGCAGAATTACTGGCATCAATAGCATATAAATAATTCTGAAGGCTGTATTTCAAACTGGTAACCTCATCATTCAACCCATTGTTTTTAAACTTGGGAAAAGTGGAGATCATATTTGAAATTTCAGAAGCATTTACATTTTCTTTAACATTGATATTAAAATTCTTCTTTGAGCCTCTGTCGGAATCAGAACCTTTGGTATCACTATAAAAATTATTTGACAACGGGGAAAGGTTTAGCTTTTCCGTTGCACAGGAAGATGTTAATATGATAAGTACTCCAAGAAAAATTAGTCGTTTCATTTCTGTTGCCCTTTTTGATAAAGGATTGGGTTAAGACTTTCATCGTTATACATTTTCATTTGTTTGTATACTTTCATCTTAACGTTACCGTTTTCAATATCAGCAAGCAACTGATTAATAGAAGTTGACAGGTCCTCTTTCTGAGTAAGCAGAACATCCAGTTTAGCCTGGCAGTTGTTTCTGTGTTCTTCAGAAGCAGATTCTCTATTCGCTTCTAACGACATATGATAAACCTTTAATGCAAGAATTGATAATCTGTCTACTGCCCAAGCGGGAGTTTCGGTATTTATTTTTGCGTCAGATTTAGGAGTTATATTTTCAAACTTAGTAAGGAACCAGCTGTCAATGTATTCTACCAGATCAGTTCTTTTCTGATTGGAAGCATCTATTGTTCTCTTGAGTTGAAGAGCTTCAGCCGGATCAATATTTTCATCTCTAATTATATCTTCCAGATGCCATTGAACGGTATCAATCCAGTTCTTTGCATACAAAATCCGTTCCAAAGTATCTTTTTCGAACGGGTTATTAATTAGAGTGTTAACGTCATCAGACACGTGATAGTCTTCAATGGCTTGATTGAAGACTTTCCATGCAGTCTCAGTAAATTTCATTAATGGAATTTTAGTTGCTTGGAGAATTAGTATCGTTCGAAGTTGGTTTCTTTTCAGAACCTGGCTTGTCTTCTTCTTTTACTGCATCTTTAAATTCCTTGATTCCTGAACCTACTCCTCTCATTAATTCCGGAATTTTCTTTCCTCCAAAAAGTAATACTAAAAGTATTGCTACGATAAGGATATGTTGCCAAGATAAGGCAAGTATTGTTAGTGTATTCATCTCTTAAAATTTTTGCAAAGTTACACTTTTTTTAATATGAAATCCAACCTAATGGATCAACTGGCGTACTTCCGTTCCATACTTGGAAATCAAGGGTATAAGCGCCATCAAAATCCTGAGCTATAGTCCCTATCGCAGTTCCTGATGAAACCTGCTGTCCTTTGGAAACATTGGCATTGGATAAATTGGAATAAATAGTGAAATACCCTCCGTGTTTAATAATTACGGTCTTGGTACCATCACTGCTCGCAACAACCGAAGATACGGTTCCCGGGAATACAGATTTAGCACGTGTACCCGAAGGCACGGAAATTTTAATACCTGTATTGTCTTCAGAGATATTTTTGAAAACCGGGTGCTGCTGTCTTCCGAAACGGTGTGTGATTTGTCCGGCTCTGTCTGCAGGATAACCAAGTCTTCCTCTGTTGTCTGCAAAGTTGTTTCCGGTAGCGGTGGAAACTCCGTAGCTTGTCATTGCCTTTGTTTCAGCTGCTTTTTTATCTTCTTCTTTTCTCTTCGAAAGGGCAGCCTCTGCGGCTCTTGCAGCCGTTAATTTATCAGCAGCTTCTTTAGCTCTTGCATTGGCTTCATCTGATGCTTTTTTAGCAGCTATTCTTCTGGACTCATCTCTTGCATTGGCCTCTGCTTTGGCAGCATCTTCGCTACGTTTTCTTTCTTCTTCAGCTCTTTTTGCTGCCAGATCTGCTGCTCTTTTAGCTTCAGCTTCAGCGAGTCTTCTTTCTCTTTCAAGGGCTTCTGCTCTTGCTTTGGCTTCAGCTTCAATTCTTGCTTTTTCTCTTTCAGCAGCTATTTTTGCCAAACGTATTTTTTCTGCTTCTGCTTTTCTTCTTGCTTCTTCCTCTGCTTTAGCAATTCTGATTTCCTCAGCAATAATAGCTCTGATCTGTCCTTCCAATGCTTTGGACTGAACTTGTTTCTGCTTAAGTTCAGCAGTCAGTTTGGATTCGTTTTTCTTAAAATCAGTGACCAATTGCTCTTTTTGGGCTCTTTCAGCGTTGATCGTCGCCAAATCCTTCTGTTGGTTTATCAGAAGGTTTGCTTTCTCTTTTACAGAGTTTTGTCTTTGTGCAATTGTTTTCTTGATCAGGTTGGCAGCATTGGTAATTTCAGCAGCTTTTTTATCCTGATAATCCGAGTATTGTTTCAGGTACTGTACTCTACGGATACCTTCTCCTAGATTTTTGGCAGAAAGAATAAAAGTTACTTTGTTCTGTACGCCTTTATTTTTATAAGCATTCACCAAAACCTCAGCATAGTTTTTTCTCAATACAGCCAGTTCTTTATTCTGGCGGTTGATTTCCAGCTGGCGTAAATAGATATCATCCTCAATGAATCTTTTTTCTTTCTGAGTATTATTATATACCTTCTCTCTTAAAACCAGCTTTTGGTTCACACTGGAAAGATAGGCTATAGAAAGCTTAGATTCACTTCTGGTTTTGGCTAAATCGGAATTTATTTGTGCAATTTGTTTTTTAAGTTCGGCATTCTGCTTCTGCAGCTGTTCTTTGTTCTGCTGTCCCTGGTGCAGTCCAAACATCAAAACACCTATTAAAAAGCTAAATTTTTTAATCATTTAATCTCAATTTTCTTATAACTGGATGGTACAGAATAAGGTGTTTCCATCCTCGAAAAGTCAAATTTCGTATTTTCCATTAAGATCTGACTAGATTTTGAGCCTTTTATAATTATTTTAACATTTTTCGGAAGGCGGATTCCTTCATATTCATTCCAGTCACTATACGAAACATCAAGTTCGTCTGAAGACTGGATATCTTTTAAATTGACGGACAATAAATCGTAATTAGTGTCATATTGAAGTGCAATTTTATATTCCCTGTTTTTTTCATCCGTCGTGATTTTCTGATTGATGTTAGAAACCATTTTGAAGCCCTGTGCATTCTGCGTCAGATCAAACTGTCTGTCATTTATTTTGACAAAAGTTCTCCCTAAAAGGATTTTCTCCAAAGATTTATAATCAATGAAATTAACGTTCAGTAAATTATTAAGATAATCAAAGTCAGAATCTATATAGGTTTTATTAATCTTATCCTGTCCTTTTATTCCCTCAGGAGTAGCAATACCTCTGGCTGCATTGATGAATAATGCTCTGAGATTCATCCACACCTTTTTATCATTTTCAATATAAACGGTGGCATCCAGAGTAGGAACATAACTTCCTGTTTCTACACGAACTTTACTGTCTATCTTGATCTGTTCAAATTTGGGTGGAATCAATACATGTTCGAAAAAAGTGAGTTTGTCCCTCACCGGCTGGTTTACATCTTTTGGATTTCCATTATATTTATCTGATGTTGTAGCAATGCTGTCCCGTGTCTGATCTGTACCATTTTGAACTTTGGTACGGGTCTTACAGGATGACAGGACAAGAAGCAGTAAAAGAAGGGGAATCCAATTTTTCATGTATTTATCTTTAATTAAAAAAATACGTTGCAATATTAACGCCAAACCACACAAAACATTTTGTGTGGTCTGATGATATCTTGTTTAAGTTAAATAATTTCTACTCTTTTATTTGGATAGAAAATCTAAAACGGAATAATCTCCCAAAGAAATTTCTCTGGCTACTCCGAAATATTGTGCAGAATTACCGATCATAGAATTGGAAAGGTTTCCATGATTGATTCTGGTGTTTTCCTGAATCAGGGAGTTTTCAATATTAGAATTAACAACTGTTGTATTGTTTCCTAATGAAACTCCGGGGCCAACTTTTGAGTTGGAGATTTTTACATTTTCACCAATGAAGCACGGCTGAATAATCAAAGAATTTTCAATCACAGCAGAAGCAGGATGATTCTTCATTTCCTCTCTTTCGTATTCAAGGATTTTGCTGTTGGTTTCTACAGTGGCATTTTTGTTACCGCAGTCCATCCAGTCATTTACTTTTCCAAGAGTGAACTTCGCTCCTTTAGATCTAAGGTTTTCAAGTGCTGTTGTCAATTGATATTCACCCCCGTTTTTAATATCATTGTCCATGATATAGTTGATCTCTTCCATCAGTTTTTCAGCACTGTTGAAATAATAAATACCGATGATGGCAAGATCTGAAACGTAAGTAGTCGGTTTTTCAACAAAATCTGTGATAAAACCGTAGTTGTCTAATTTTACAACTCCGAAAGCAGATGGATCTTCCACGCTTTTTACCCAGATCACTCCATCAGAATTTTTGTCTAATTGGAAATCTGCACGGAAAAGAGTATCTGCAAAAGCAATAACGATATCTCCCTGCATAGACTGTTCAGCACATTTGATCGCATGAGCGGTGCCAAGAGGGTCGTTCTGATAATATATGCTTCCTTTTGCTCCCAGCTTTTCAGCAATCTGAATAAGGGATCTTTCGATCTCAGGACCAAAATCTCCGATGATAAAAGCTACCTCTTCAATATTTTCTCCTGCAACTTTAGCAATATCTTCCACCAATCTCTGTACGATAGGTTTTCCTGCAATAGGAATAAGCGGTTTTGGAACTGTCAGTGTATGTGGACGTAATCTGGAACCACGTCCAGCCATTGGGACAATAATTTTCATAAATTATATGTATAAAAGATGTTTTATTAGTTGTTTTTTAATATTTAGGTTAAAGATAATAATTAAAACCTTTGAGGAGTTATGATTTATATCTTTTTAAATAATTGTTTAAATTAACAATAGGTTTGTTTACAAGCAAAATAAAGACCAAAGTTTAATTCTTCCTGATTCTCGATAAAATCAGGCTTTTTTCGGAATAAACCAAAATTCCGGTAAAGGTCAAAAAGAGTAAATTACTTGTTAGAATATTATAGTTGAGATACTTTACAATGATGAAGCTAAAAACACCAAGCAGTATCAGAAAGAAAGACATTTTTTTCATTCTGTAAGGAATAGGATAATATTTCTGGCCCAGAAGATAGGATACAACCATCATAATAACATAGGCGCCGAACGTAGCCCATGCAGAACCAATCATACTGTGATAATAAGTTAGGGCTAAAAGATTGAGTCCAATATTTATTCCTGCCCCGAGCCACGAAATAACAGTTCCTACACTGGTTCTGTCCGTTACTTTATACCAGGTGGAAAAGTTATAATATATTCCGAAACAGAGATTGGCAATAACAATGATCGGGATAATGTCTATAGCGATCCAATAAGATTTGTTGGGAATAAAAACCTCTTTCAGCCATGATATATTGGCAATAATTCCTAATGCTACGGCACAGGCAAAAAAGGAAAAGTATTCTGCTACTTTAGCATATGTTTTTTTAGCATCACCTTTATCCATTTGTTTAAAAAAGAAAGGCTCAATACCCATTCGGTATGCCGTGACAAACAAGGTCATCAGTACGGCCAGTTTATAGCAGCCGCCATAAGCACCGGCTTCTTCATCTGAAATATGATTTCTCTGGATGGATTTATCAAAGTTTTCATTGACCATAAAAGCCAGACCAGCCAGCATGAGCGGAAAAGAATATTTAGTCATACGCCCGAACAAAGAGGTCACAAACTGAAATCTTACTTTTAATATAATAGGAAGGAGTAATAAAACTCCTAAAGCACTTCCTGCCAGATTACTGAAGAACGGATAATCCACATTTTGGTCCAAACCAAAACTTTTGGATATATTCTCCGGGATCCAGAAGAATAATGCCGCCGTAAAAACAGCCTGAAATATAGCCTGAACAACTCTTACAGCAGAATATTTGATAGGCTTATTATGAAAACGCAGCCAGGCAAATGGAATCACGAGTAAGTTATCAAAAAACGCAATCAAAGCAAACCACCTGATATATTCGGGATTATCATGATAACCTAAATAATTGGCAATAGGCTGATTGAGCAAATAGCACAAAGCAAGAAAAACCGTGGACGTTGAAAACAAAAACCAGAATGAAGTATTGAAAGTTCTTTTTTCATTATCCTCTTCCGCTGAAAAACGGAAATAGGCCGTTTCAAAACCAAAAGAAAGAATGATATTAACAAAAGAAATCCACGCATAAAGCTGGGTGAAAATCGCAAAACCTTCATTGGGAATTTTATAGATCAAAAGTGGATTCAGGATGAATAAAATAATTCTGGGTGCTATAGCCCCCGCTCCATAGATGATTGTCTGCCCTAATAGTTTCTTATACAAAGTCGAAATTTTTTACAAATGTAAAACTTTAAGTATTCGTTTGGTGATTTTGGGGTGAATTAAAACATAAAATCTTAATTTTACAGGGAAATAAATTGAAATGAAAGTTCTTATAAAAAACGTAAATATCGTCAACGAAGGAAAAGTCTTTGAAAGCGATATCTTAATAGAAAATGACTTAATCTCCAGGATAGCTGCTGATATTTCTGAAGAAGCAGATCAGGTTATTGACGGTTCAGGAAAGTATCTTCTTCCGGGTGTGATTGATGATCAGGTGCATTTCCGTGATCCTGGACTTACACATAAAGGAGACATTGAAAGTGAATCAAGAGCTGCTATTGCCGGTGGAGTAACCAGCTTTATCGATCAGCCTAATACAGTGCCAAATGCTGTTACCCAGGAACTGTTAGCAGATAAATATGAGATAGCTTCCCAAAAAGCGTATGCCAACTATGGTTTTATGATGGGAGGAACAAATGATAATCTTGAGGAGGTTTTAAAAACAAATCCAAGAAATGTTCCCGGAATCAAATTATTCTTAGGTTCATCTACAGGAAATATGTTGGTGGATAACCCGGAGACTCTGGAAAATATTTTTAGTAATACGCAAATGCTGATTGCTGTACACTGTGAAGATGAAGCTACTATCAGAGCCAATACGCAAAAATATATGGATGAATATGGTGAAGATATTCCTGTGAAATTCCATCATTTGATCAGAAGCGAAGAAGCATGTTACATCTCTTCTTCCAAAGCTATTGAACTTGCCGAAAAAACAGGAGCCAGACTTCACGTTTTCCATCTTTCGACAGCAAAGGAAATGGAACTTTTCAGAAATGATATTCCTTTAAAAGATAAAAAGATCACTGCTGAGGTATGTGTACACCACCTGACTTTTACCAATGAGGATTATGAAACAAAAGGCGGGCTTATCAAATGGAATCCGGCTGTAAAAACTCAAAAGGATAAAGATGCTCTTTGGGAAGCATTGCTGGATGACAGAATTGATGTGATTGCTACAGACCATGCTCCACATACTGCAGAAGAAAAAAATAATGTGTATACAAAATGTCCTTCAGGGGCACCTTTAGTACAGCATTCTTTAATTGTGATGCTTGAAAACTATAAAAACGGTAAAATCTCCCTTGAAAAAATCGTTGAAAAAATGTCTCACAATCCCGCTATCCTTTTCAAAGTTGAAAAAAGAGGTTTCGTGAGAGAAGGTTATAAAGCAGATCTGGTTTTAGTTGATTTAAATGAAAACTGGACGGTTTCCAAAGATAATTTACTGTACAAATGCGGCTGGAGTCCATTAGAAGGAATGAATTTTCATTCTAAAGTTACCCATACTTTTGTCAATGGGCATCTGGTGTATGATAATGGTACTATTGCAGAGGAAAAGTTTGGAGAGAGATTGCTTTTTGAAGCAAGAGACTAATAAATCAATATTCCAGAATGTAAGATAATTCAATAGGAGCGGGCTTTAGCCCGCTTTCTTATTTAAATATCTCCAATTGGCTTCAGCCAAAACTAAGCTGGATGATCATTAAAGATTGGCGAATGATTGAGTCAAATACTCTTTGAAGTTTCAAGATATTTTAAATTTATGTAGCTTCGCGCAAAAAATAATTAATACCTATGTACAAACTCTTTTTATTGCTATTTCTATCAATTTCATTAAATCTTAGTTCACAAATCAATACACAATTGCTTTCAAATTCATCATGGACACATGTGAAATCTGTTATGTTAGATGGAAGTAGAGATTTATCGCGAGAGGAGTATCGATTTTTGGTCTGGAAGATTAAAGGAAATAATATATGCGAAAGTATTGATCCTTGGGCTATAGAAAGAACAAAATGCAGGGATTTTAAAATTGAAAAGAACTTGATGAAACTATCAGACAAATCTGCTTATGAAATTGAAACACTAACATCAGATTCATTAATTGTCATACAGAAAGTAGATGGGATAATTTTTCCTGATAAAATAAGAAGGATGAAGTTTGTCAAAACATCTATTCTTGTCAAGAATTTTACAAATGAATCAGCAGGCGATTCCATTATTATTACTTCGAGAAATATTACTCCAACATTGACAAAAGGAATAATTACTGAAATGATGGAAATGTATTCGAAGAAAAAGTATGTACACAATTTTATTGTAGATGGAGAAATTAGAATTTTCCCCAAAAAACAAGAGATTGAAGTGAAAACAGATAATAAGAAACAGAATAAAGATAATCAAAAAAGTATTGATTTATTTAAGGTAACTCTACAAAAGGATTATAAATTATGGGATATAACAGGTTATGAGAACTTTGAGAAAATTATTATTCCTTATCAATTGAAGAGCGAAATGGAAGAAGGTTCTGGTAGCCTCGGTTTTTATAACTTGATTCCTTATCATGAAAACAAAGGAGTTGTGGTGAATATAAAAGATAGGTTTGTTTCTGCAGAAAATTTTAATAAAGGTTTAAAAGCTATCAACAATCAAAAATTTGATAATGCAGTTTACTTTTTCAATAAAGCTCATGAAGATGATAATACGAATACAGAAGCATTGTATAACGTTGCTTCAATTGCAACAGCACAAAACAAAACAGACGTTGCTTGCACGGCATTAAAAAGATTGAAAGATCTGGGGCAAACAGAAGGAACCAAATTATACAACGAAAAATGTTCAGGAAAATAATCAATAGGAGCGGGCTTTAGCCCGCTCTCTTTATTCTTAATCTTTCATTGGCTTTAGCCAAAACTTATTATTTCAATCTTTGCCCTCTTACTTCTTAGCTTTACTTCCCATATAAAAAGTAAGTTTTCCTCCATTCATAATCTCAAAATGCTTCAACGTAAAATTCTTAATCTCTTTTCCATTCAGAAGAACTTTCTGAACATACACATTTTTTGGGCTTTGATTAATAGCTTCAATTTCAAAAGTTTTTCCGTTTTCCAGATTCAGTACAGCGTTATCAATCGCGGGACTTCCTATTGAATAATCTTCAGAGCCCGGAGCTACCGGATAAAAACCTAATGAACTTAAAATATACCAGGCACTCATTTGCCCCGCATCATCATTTCCTCCCAATCCGTCCGGTGTTGCTTTATACTGCATTTCCAGAATACGGCGGATTTGTGCCTGTGCTTTCCATGGCTGTCCTGCCCAGTTATAAAAATAAACAACATGGTGAGCAGGTTCATTTCCGTGAACATATCCTCCAATAATTCCTTCACGTGTAATATCTTCAGTATCTGCAAAAAATTCGTCAGGTAAATGCATGGTGAACAGTTCATCCAGCTTTGAGGCGAATTTTTTCTTTCCACCCATCATAGTGATTAGCTCATCAGGATTTTGCGGAACAAAGAAACTGTAGTTCCATGAATTTCCTTCAATAAAGCCTTGTCCGTGAGTACTTAATACGTCAAAATCTTTCTTAAAGCTTCCATCTGCCAGGCGAGGACGCATAAATCCGATTGTTTTGTCAAAATTATTTTTCCAGTTTTCAGACCGCTTGATAAACTGATTGTAAATTTCTGTTTTGTTTAAATGTTTTGCCAGCTGAGCAATGGCCCAGTCATCATAGGCGTATTCCAGTGTATTGGAAACTGACGTTCCGCTTTTCTCAGCCGGAATATATCCAAGATCGATATATTGTCCGATGCCTTCGTAATTTCTTTTGTTAGCCGTTTCTATACATGCTTTTAATGCTTCTTCGGGATCACCTTCATAATTTCCTTTAATAATAGCATCTGCAACAACGCTTACACTGTGATAGCCGCTCATACACCAGTTGTCGTTGGCATAATGGGACCAGATAGGCAGCATTTTCATAGAAAACTGATTATAATGGGCCATCATGGATTTTACCATATCGCTATTTCGTTTGGGCTGGATGATATTAAAGAAAGGATGAAGTGTACGGTAAGTATCCCATAAAGAGAAGGTAGTATAATTGGTAAATCCTTCTGCCTTGTGAACATTTTGGTCTAATCCTTTATATTCTTCATTCACATCCATGTAAGTAGTAGGATTGATAAAGGTATGATACATTGCCGTATAAAAATTTGTCTTCTCCGTATCAGAACCTTTGATGACAATTTTGTTTAATTCTTTATTCCAGTTGCTTTGAGCTTGAGTTTTAGCCTGATCAAAAGACAGATTTCCTGCTTCTTTTTCAAGGTTTTCCAAAGCATTGGTCTGACTGACAGGTGAAATAGCAAGCTTTACTTCAATCGCTTCATTTTCATTGGTATCAAAATCAAAAAACATTTTCAGGTTCTTTCCGGCAATCTCAGGAAAATTCTGATTCTGGTCAAATTTTCTCCAAAACCCTTTATAAACCTGCTTTTCATCATAATTTTTTTGCCCATAAGATTTAAAAGGTTTTGAAAACTTCATCGCAAAATAAACCGTTCTTGTTCTTGCCCAGCCGTTCGTCTGACGATAGCCTGTGATGGTATTTCCGTTTTCTACGCGAACATATGTCCATACATTTTTCCCGTCATAATTGTAAATGCCAGCCATCAGGTCTAAAATAATATGTGACTGGTCAGATTTTGGAAAAGTATAACGGTGGATACCCACTCGTGGCGTTGCTGTAAGCTCTGCCAGGATATTATGATCGTCCAGTTTTACTTTGTAGTATCCTGCTTCTGCTGTTTCGTTTTGATGAGAAAACCTGCTTCTGTAACCACTTTCAGGATTGGTTGCTGTTCCAGGATTCAGTTGAAGTTTTCCTACGGTAGGCATAATCAGAAAATCTCCGAGATCAGAATGTCCCGTTCCGCTAAAGTGAGTAGAACTGAAGCCTACAATGGTTTTATCTTCATAACGGTAGCCGGCGCAGTATTTATAAACCTCTCCATTGTACTTTCCGTTAAGTTCATAAGAAATAGTATCTGTTTCAGGGCTTAGCTGTACTGCACCAAAGGGAACTGTAGCTCCGGGATAGGTATGTCCCATCTTTTCAGTACCGATCAGCGGGTTGACGTATTGTATTAATTTTTCAAATTTTTGGGCATGAAAATGTGCACTTAAAAGTACTAGAGAAAGAACAACAATAGGTTTGTGATTTTTCATTAATGACAATTTTTCAAAGTTTAAAATTAATTAAAATCATCATTTGCTGTTGTGTTTTAGAGAAATTCGGGTATTATTTATTCTTTTTCAGAAAAGCGAAAACCTATTCCATGCAGGTTTTCTATTAAAACATTCCGTTCTTCGGCAAGTACCTTTCGCAATCGGGAAATAAATACGTCAAGACTTCGTCCCATAAAGTAGTCATCATCGCCCCAGATTGCCTTTAAAATGTCCTGTCTTTTTACAACCAGATTCTTGTGACAGATAAAATAGAAAAGCAGATCAGATTCTCTCTGGGTAAGAGTAATGCTGTTTTCTGTCCCTTGCAGCGTATAGTTTTTAGGATCAAAATCATACTTCCCAACCTTATATTTTTGAGGAGATGTGTCTGTTTTTTTAGTACGTTTCAGGAATACTTCAATTTTCAGCATCAGTTCTTCGATGCTGAATGGTTTTACAAGATAATCATCGGCACCTATTTTAAGCCCTTTGATTCTGTCTTCTTTTAAAGCTTTTGCAGAAATAAAAATAATAGGAATCTCAGAATTTTTACTGCGGATATGTTCAGCTACTTCAAATCCGTTCATGCCGGGCATCATAATATCCAGAAGGCAGATATCAAAATTCTGACTGTTAAATGCTTCCAATGCAGATTCACCATCTGAATAACAGCTGATATCATAATAACTTTCCAGACTGTCCTCTACAAGGAAAGCGATTGTTTGGTCATCTTCGGCATATAAAATTTTAGATTTCTCCATACTTACACATGATTATTTGAAAACGGAAAAAATAAAGTAGTCGTAATTCCTTTATCTTCATTATTCTCCACAGAAATTTTCCAGTGATGCTGCTGAACTACTTTTTTTACATAAAATAATCCCAGCCCAAAACCATTCACTTCTTCACTTCTTTTGGTGTGTACCCTGTAAAATTTTTCAAAAATATGAGGAATATTTTTAGCAGGGATGCCCATTCCGTTGTCTTTAAACTTTAAATATAAGCCTTTTGAATCTTTATTAGCTGAAATTTTAATCACAGGCTTTGTTTCACAATATTTGATGGAATTATCCAACAGGTTGTAAATGATATTCGTAAAGTGAAATTCATCAGCCATTACTGAAGTACTGTTTTCAATATCAATCTCAATGCTGAGGTCTTTATTTTTGTGCTGTATGCTGTCTGCAATTTCCTGAATAAAAGGAAGTAACAGTATTTTTTGAGGCTTTAATGACAATCCTGCAGCATCATTTTTAGCAATATTCAGTATTTTCTCAATGTGATTATTGAGCTTATGACTTTGATTGATGATAATGGAAGTATACGTCTGCAGTTTGGTATTATCCTGTACCAGATCTTGTTTATTAAGAGCTTCTGAGGCCAAAAGTATAGAAGATAAGGGCGTTTTAAACTCGTGAGTCATATTATTGATAAAATCACGCTGTAATTCCGAAAATTTCTTTTGCTGAATAATGGTATAAATAGAATACACATATACCAGAAGAATAATGATCAGGGCAAATGTAAGAAGATACCAGAACCTCAATGAGCTGATCAGATAAGTTGTTTTATCAGGAAAACGGATAGAAAAATAATAGATCAGATTTTTGTGCTTCGGGAAATTGATTACTTTATTACTGGGACTTTCCTGATGCGAAGTCATATACTTTCCGTACACCATTTTATCACTGTGGCAGTTGTATAATGCATATACATAATCTGTATTGATCTGGAAGCGGGTAAATTCTGTTTTCAGATAGTATTCCAGAACTACGGGATGAAATTCATTATTAATATTAACCACGTAATAATCATTGGCAATATTTTGTACAGGATTTTCAGTATAGGATGTTTTTCCTCCGGAAAGCTTTTCCGCAACTTCCATTAAGGCAATATTGACCTTCTGATTAAATTTTTTATCTTCAAGATTATAAGCCTGCCGGGTCCACATCAGCTGAGCTATTAAAATTCCGATAATAGCTACGAATCCCAGTGTTATTATAATATTGAGTTTTTTTATTTTCATTTCCTGAAACAATATTATCCAAAAATATCTATTTATCTTTTATCATTAACAACTCGTTAACAAATGTTTGGCAGCGGTTAACAAGTTGTAATCATGGTCTGCTTTACATTTGTTATATCAAAAAAATAATTAGTTTCTAACTATTAAAATTTATACTCATGAAAAAATTAAAAATTACCGCTCTTTTAGCCGTTTTGGCTTTCTCTCCTTTTTATGCTAATGTACTTACTACAGATACTCCTTCCATTGTGAAAATGGTAGCTGATGCTATTAAATGGAAATCAGAATCTATAGATGTAGGAAATATTCCTCAGGGAAAACCGAAATTGATCAGATTTGAATTTACCAACACAAGTTCAAAACCAATCATTATTCAGAATGTAGCACCTTCATGTGGATGTACTACAGCTGACTATACAAAAACGCCTATCCAGCCAGGAAAAAAAGGATTTGTAGAAGCAAGCTATAATGCAGCAGCAAGTGGCCCTTTTATGAAGACTGTAAATGTTACTACAAGTGATAGTAAAACTCCTAAAACGCTTTCATTCAAAGGAGTGGTTACAGCTTAATAAATTGTTTTTTAAAGATAAAAATAGCCTGGTAATTATTATCAGGCTATTTTATTTTCAAATATTTGATTGTTTTTAAAATAATCTAAAGAATAATTATTTGTAGCATTATTTATCGACGTTTTTTAAAGGATTGCATGTCAATATTTATTATTTTTAAGAAAAAATAATTTATGAGTCTATATACACAACCAATGCTGCGCGAAGGTGCACTAAAAGATAAAGTAGCAATTGTAACAGGAGGCGGAAGCGGGCTTGGAAAAGCGATGACGAAATATTTTCTTGAACTGGGCGCTAAAGTGGTGATAACTTCCAGAAATCTGGAGAAGCTGCAGACCACAGCGAAGGAGCTGGAAGATGAAACAGGTGGTAAAGTATTTTGTGTAGCTTGTGATGTAAGAAACTGGGATGAGGTGGAAGCAATGAAAGAAGCTACCTTGAAAGAATTCGGAAAGATTGATATCTTATTGAATAATGCAGCAGGAAATTTTATTTCTCCAACAGAAAAACTGACTCATTCCGCATTTGATTCTATCCTGGATATCGTTTTAAAAGGAACAAAAAACTGTACACTTTCTGTTGGAAAGCACTGGATAGATTCTAAAACTCCGGGAACTGTATTAAATATTGTAACAACATACGCATGGACAGGTTCTGCTTATGTAGTACCATCAGCCTGTGCAAAAGCTGGAGTTCTGGCGATGACCCGATCACTGGCTGTAGAATGGGCAAAATATGGAATCCGTTTCAATGCTATTGCGCCGGGACCTTTTCCTACCAAAGGAGCCTGGGATAGACTCCTTCCGGGAGATCTTCAGGAAAAATTTGATATGAAGAAAAAAGTTCCGTTGAGAAGAGTAGGAGAACACCAGGAACTTGCCAATCTTGCGGCTTATCTGGTTTCCGATTATTCAGCGTATATGAATGGTGAAGTAGTAACCATTGATGGTGGAGAATGGCTTCAGGGAGCCGGAGAATTTAACATGCTTGAAGAAATTCCTCGTGAAATGTGGGATGCTTTGGAAGCCATGATTAAAGCAAAAAAATCAAATTAAATTAAACTTATATTAAAAAAGCTCCCGGATGTGTAACAATTCCGGGAGTTTTTTTTACCTATACAGTAAAATAATATTTTTCATATGAATTTTAAATTTCCAACCCTTGTTTCCTCCGTTGCAGTTCTGTTGTTTTCAGGCTCTGTATATGCGCAGGAAACCCCAAAATATGATTATGTTGAAGCATTTAAGCCATTTTTCTATCCGCAGACAGGTACAGCAACGCGTTCTGCAAGCGGACAGCCGGGACATGCGTATTGGCAGAACTCAGCAGATTATCATTTGAATGTCAGCCTGAATGAAGATAAAAAAGAGATTACAGGTACAGCAGAAATTACCTATACCAACAACAGCCCGGATAAACTAGGTTTTCTTTGGTTGCAGCTGGATCAGAACCTCTTTGCAAAAGATTCCAGAGGAAACGGAGTAGTTCCGCTTTCGGGAAGCAGAAACGGAGCTCATGGTGAAGAATTTAATGGCGGATATAAGATTAAATCAGTAAAGCTTAACGGGAAAAGAGAGGTAAAATATACCATTACCGATACAAGAATGCAGATTGATCTTCCACAGGAACTCAAAGCCAATGGAGGGGTTGCCAAAATAGAAATCGAATATTCTTTTGTTTCTCCTGACTACGGTTCAGACAGAATGGGAATACAGGACACTAAAAACGGGAAAATATTTACCATGGCACAATGGTACCCGAGAATGTGTGTATATGATGATGTTCTGGGATGGAATACACTTCCATACCTTGGAGCTTCAGAGTTTTATTTGGAATACGGGGATATTACAGCCAATATTACCGTTCCGGCCAATCATTACGTCGTAGCATCCGGGGAACTTCTGAATGAAAAGGAAGTCTACAGCAAAGAAGAAATCAACAGATGGAACCAGGCAAGAAACAGTGATAAAACAGTGATGATCCGCCCTGAGTCTGAAATCGGTAAAAATAAAACTTCCGGAACAAAAACATGGAAATTCAAAATTAAACAAACAAGAGATTTTGCGTGGGCATCTTCTGCAGGGTTTATTTTAGATGCAGCAAAAATTGATCTCCCTAGTGGAAAGAAATCTTTGGCCATCTCAGCGTATCCTGCAGAAAGTGCAGGTGAAAAAGGATGGGGACGATCTACAGAATATACAAAAGCAGCCATAGAACACTACTCAAAAAAATGGTATGAATACACGTATCCGGCAGCAACCAATGTAGCAGGAAATGAAGGCGGAATGGAATACCCGGGAATTGTTTTCTGTCATATGGATTCAAAAGGAGAAGATCTTTGGGGAGTTACAGATCACGAGTTCGGGCATAACTGGTTCCCAATGATCGTAGGATCTAATGAAAGACTGTTCGCATGGATGGATGAAGGATTCAATACATTCATCAACGGACTTTCAACCGAAGCTTTCAATAAAGGAGAATATTATCGTAAACCGAATTTGGCAAGATCAGGAACCTATCTACTGACCGACAGCCTGGAGCCTGTAATGGTAGGACCTGATAATATGAAAGAAAGAAGCATCGGAGCGTTGGCTTACTATAAACCGGGAACAGGATTGGATGTTTTAAGAGAAACGATCCTTGGGCCTGAAAAATTTGACAAAGCATTCAGAACCTATATAGACCGTTGGGCATTCAAACATCCTACGCCTTGGGATTTCTTCCATACGATGGAGAATGTTTCAGGAGAAGAACTGAACTGGTTCTGGAGAGGATGGTTCTTTAATAAATGGAAAATTGATCAGGCCGTTAAAAATGTAAAATACGTTAACGGAGATTTTAAAAACGGAGTTCAGGTTACTGTTGAAAACCTTGGCCAGCTGCCAATGCCTACCACGGTACAGCTGAAATTCAAAGATGGAACAGCGCAAACAGTGAAAATTCCTGTTGAGGTCTGGAAAAGAAATACAGAATGGACATTCAAAGTAGATTCTAACAAGGAAATAGAAGAGGTGAAGCTGGATCCGAATTCAGTAGTGCCTGATATCAATCTGGAAAACAATAGCAAAAAACCTTCATAGAGATATTGGATGCATTTAAATTTAACGCAAAGCCTTCATTTGTATATTGTAATATTTTTAAGAGAGCAAAGGATGGAATCAATGAAATTGATTCTTTCTAAGCGTAAACATATTCAAGTAGCTTCATCAGCAACTTTGTTGCTTTCTTAGCCTACTTAAAAATTAAGAAGATTCATATAACCTTTGCGTTTATGACAGATAAACGGCAGCAAAATATACCTGTTATAAAAGCCTGAGCTTACAACTGTAAGTTCAGGCTTTTTGTTTTAGGGTGTTTTTCCGGGGTAAGTAAAGGGATTTGCCTACAATCTTTTGAGCATCGGTGATCTACTTTTGTCTCACCATATTAATCAAAAACAAAAGAACATGGAAACATTAAAATCGGTGCTTGAAGCAAGCCACGCAAAAAAAACAAAAAATGAGTTAATCGACCTTTTATCAGGAGTTGAAAAAGTACTTACTCCTGCAGTCTATGAAAAAGTATCAGGAATTGAGACTTCAGAACTGAGTGCATTGACGAACAAAGAATTATTGGGTATTGTAGAAGACTTCAAAAAGAACTATGATGCAAAGTGGGAAAAATCTTTTTCCGGAGCTTCTTCAGAAATCATGAAACTGATTGCCGGCAAAATCGCTGCCGATGAAGAAATCTTCAAAACGTCAGATGCTGCCAGTGCAGATTTCGCTGCAGAATTGGGAAGTATTGACTTTGCCACTATTATTGGCGGACCTTTGGATGCCTGTGTAAAAGCACAGTCTAATGCCTCTATTGCCACCGTTAATTTCATCAATGAAGTTGGGTTTGAACTTACAGACCCTGCCAATGCTGCCAGTCCTAAAAAGCTGAGAATGGCAGAATTCAAATACAAAAAAAACATTCCGAATCCGGATTTTAAAGAAGATGAGCCAGTAAGTGCTACCAACCCTAAAACGATTCCGAATGATGTAGAGATTTCAGTGCCGTTTATTGCATTACTGAATGTCCCAAGCTTTAGAATTGAAACCTGTGAAGTAGACTTCAATGTGAAACTTAATTCAACATACACGAAAGATGTAAGTGACGAATTCGGTATCAACGCAGGAGTTTCCGGAGGATGGGGACCTGTAAAATTCAAAGTGGATGTATCGTATAAAAGAACTTCCAGCACAGGAATCAAAGTGGAAAAAGAATATTCTTTGGGCGTAAAAGTACGTGCAACCAATGATGAAATGCCTGCCGGACTTGAAAAGGTACTTGGACTTCTTTCACAATAATCTATTTTACGAAAAATGATAAAATTATCAGACTACCTGGATTATCTCAACAACGAGATAATTCAGGCTCGTAAAAAAGCAGACGAAAATGCAGTTCTTATTGCAAAAGAATATGCCCGTCATGAATACCTTAAATATTTTAAGGTTCCGAGATATGCGCTGCCCAGTGTAAAGATGGATATTCCGATCAAGATTACAGATATAGATTCAGATTCCAAATATAATTTTAAACTGAACCAGGATCAGTTTGTTACAGAAATGAATGAGAGAATCCTTCTGGTGAACAAAGAGAAAAGGATGAATATCCCTGAAATTACGAAGAGACAGCTCCAGACCGAAGAGTTTAAAACACTGTTCAGTAAACTGGAAAAAAATGATCAGAAATTTGGAAAACTTCCTGCCAATGAAGTGCTGAAACTAGATCTTAGAAATAAAATAAAAATTCTTAATTCCGGAATATTCAGACCTCAGGATGGGACTACAGAAGAAGAAACCGATGAGCTGAAAGAAATCTTTTCAAAGGTTTTACTGAATAAATATACCCTTGTGAATGCAAAGCTGAACAACATTTACATAGATCCCAATACCAGCGCAGCGGAAGATAAAGACAAGCTGTTCATCAATCTTCACGTAGAAATGGAGGAAGAAGGAATCAGGATTGTCTCCTATAAAGATAAAGATGGTAATGAAATAGAACAGATAACTTTTGAGTAATGCAGGAACTTATTCACTTTACGGTACAGAAAATTAAAGAACTTCTGGAACATTTCAATGATGTTCAGGCTCTTTATCTGTTAAAATCATTTGACTTTGATGCCCGACTGGATGTATTTCTCAACGAAGTCCTGGAATATTTCCGTACCAAAGGAAACACCAGCCACGAATCTGAAGTGTTGAAGATTATGAATATGATTTCCACGGTGAAAAGAGGTTTTAATCCTATTAAAATGGAGAAAATAATGACAGGAAGACGGGAACTCCTCGGAGGATTTTCATTCAATGGAATGGAAAGCATGTATGGTATTCTGATGGAAATCTACGCGAAGGAAAATAAAAAACTTGACGATGCAGAAGAACTTATTTCAGGAATCATTGTGTCATTATACCAAAATGGAATTTTAGATGATGAAAAGCTGAAAGACATGAATTCTATTCCTAAAATTGAACGCTTCTGGATTTCATTGGTTGACCAGAATACAGCCATATCCGGGATTAATAAAAAACTGAGACTGACCATTATCCCGGAAGATATTTACATCATTCTTGAAAAAGTATTTCTGAAATTAATTTAAAAAAAGAGCATTATGGACACCGGAAGATATATCGTTTTGCTGAAAGATCAGCAGAAGACTGCACTCAAAAAAATAGAGAAAGAGCTGGAAGTGAGCATTACTTCTTCGGAACTTCTTTCCAAAGAAAACCGTTCCTATGAAATTATTGATCAGGATAACGGAGTGCTTTACAAAAACCTGGGCATTCTTGTCGTGGACCATATGGATGAAGATCAGTTGAAAAGCGCTGTGAAAAATGAATCGAATTCTATCGTTTATTACGAAAAAGAACGGGAATTTTTCCCTGCAGATGAACTGCAGTTGATTAATGAGCTTAAAAAACAGTCTGCCGGGCTCACAGAAAAAATTTCAGAACTCGAAAAATACATAACCAGCAAACCTTTGCCTCAAAAATCATTCGTTGAAATGGAATGGGGACTACAAGCGATTGGGCTGGAAAACACTCGTTATACAGGAAAAGGTATTGATGTCTGCATTCTGGATACAGGACTTGAAACTTCCCATCCCGATTTTTCTTCTGAAGAAATAGAAGGGAAATCTTTCATTGATGGTGAAGACTGGAACAGGGATCCCAACGGGCATGGTACACACTGCGCAGGAGTTGCTGCAGGAAATACGAGATCTGATACCGGAAGACGTTACGGAATTGCCAGAGACTGCAATCTGAAAATTGCAAAAGTGCTCGCTGATAACGGGAGAGGAACTACCAGCAGCGTGATTGATGCCATAGACTGGGCGATTACGAAGAAATTCAGAATATTATCACTGTCCTTAGCATCTCCGGTGAAGCTTGATGATCAGCCTTCCGTACTTTTTGAAACCATTGGAAAAAGAGCACTGGAAAATAACTGTCTTATTATAGCGGCTGCTGGAAATGACAGCAACAGACCGCAGATCCCACAGCCTGTTTCAATGCCAGCCAATTCAAAATCTATTATGGCGGTTGGAGCTATTGACGGCCAGATGAAGATTGCCCGGTTTTCAAATGCTGGAATCAATCCTTCTACAGGGGGAAATATCAATGTATGTGCGCCCGGAGTAGATATTATCAGTGCCTATCCTAAAAACGCAAAGAACAAAAATAATTTGTATTACAGCATGAGCGGTACCAGTATGGCTGCACCACATGTTTCCGGACTTGCGGCTTTATATATGGAACAATTTCCCGATAAATCAGCAAAAGAAATCTGGGAGCTTATTGAAAACAAGGCAAGACCTATTGAAGGCATAAAATACAGAGATATAGGAAACGGCTTAATACAGGTATACCTATGATTACTTATCTCGCCGTTTTAAAGAAAGATATAAATTTTAAAAAGCTTGAAGCTCTTCTTAAAAATAAAAAAATCAGGCTGGCTGCTCACTATACAACCATTGGGGTGGTAAAACTTGAAAGCAGTATACCTGTTTCAGAAACTGATTTTAAGGAGTATTTTATATCTATAGAAGAAGAAAAAGATAATTTAACAATATAATCATATCAATAAAGCTTTTCTGTCACAGAGAAGTTTTATTTTTGTCTCTTACTGATAAAATAACATATGAATTTAAGATTTTCAATGGTGTTCCTGATGTTTTTTGCATTAGGATTTTCACAGGACCTTACCGTAATGAGTTTCAATATCAGACTGAATGTTGAATCCGATAAAGACAATGCATGGCCGAAGAGAAAACAGGATATTGCAGATTTATTAACCTATTATCATCCTGATTATTTCGGAGTACAGGAAGCCCTTCCGGAACAGATGAAAGATATTAAATCAGGATTAAAAAACTATGATTACATAGGAGTAGGAAGAGACGATGGTAAAGAAAAAGGAGAATTTTCAGCTATTTTTTATGATACCAACAAGCTTGAAGTAATAAAATCAGGAACATTCTGGTTGTCCGAAACTCCGGAAAAACCCTCAAAAGGCTGGGATGCTGCTCTGAACAGAATCTGTACTTATGCTATATTTAAAGATAAAAAATCAAAAAAAGAATTCCTTGCGATGAATCTTCATTTCGATCATGTAGGAAATGTAGCCAGAGTGAAATCTTCCGAACTGATCCTGAAAAAGATCAAAGAACTGAATCCAAAGAACCTTCCGGTAACTCTGAGCGGCGATTTTAACCTCACAGATGATTCAGAACCGATTAAAATTCTTTCCCAGAATATGAAAGACACTTTTTATCATTCCGAAACCAAGCATTACGGGCCGGTAGGAACTTTCACAGGCTTCAATGTCAATGAAGTGCCGAAAGACAGAATCGATTATATTTTTACACAAGGTTTTAAAATAAGATCTCACAGACATATCAATGACAGAAGAGAAAATCTGTTGTATCCATCGGACCATTTTCCGGTGATTGTGAATTTGTCTCTATAAAAATCAGTGGGTTGGAAAATCGACTTCAAATCCAATTCCTCTCAGGGATTGGATTTTTATTTGGGGATCGCTGTTGAAATACTTGCGGAGTCTGCTGATGAATACATCAAGGCTTCTTCCGGTAAAATAATCATTCGTTTCCCAAAGATTATCCAGAATATTATCTCTGGTAATGATCGTCCGATTATGCTTCAAAAGATATAATAAAAGCTCCTGTTCCCGTATGGTCAGCCGGTTGTTCCCATTAGGATGCGATAATAGAAGTTTGGTGGTATCCAATGAAAACTCTCCGATTTTTATCTGGCTTTCCATAGCGACAGGAAACGTTCTTTTCAGAATGTTTTTAATTCGTAACACGAGTTCTTCAGGGTCGCAGGGCTTGGCAATATAATCATCGGCGCCTATTTTCAACCCGGTCAGTCGGTCTATTTTTTGATTTTTAGCCGTTAAAAATAGTAGCGGGAAATTGCTTTTTTCCTTTAAAATCATTTGAGCCAGAGAAAAACCGTCCAGATTGGGCATCATCACATCAAGAATACCCATTTGAAAAGGAAAATCAGATTGAAGTAACGGGACTACATCTTCCGGATTCTGAAACCAGCTGACTTCAAAATCTTCCAATTCAAGATACTGCTTCAGAATCATTCCGAAATCCGGATCATCTTCTGCGAGAAGGATTTTAGTTTTCATAAGGAATTGATATTTTAAAGGTACTTCCTGCCTGAGGTTTACTGGAAACTTCTATTTTACCTCCGTATTTTGTAATGATTTTTTTAACGAAGTAAAGTCCAAGTCCTAAACCTTTGCTGTTGTGGATATTATTGTTCTGAATTCTGTAGAATTTTTCAAAAATATGATTCAATTCTTTTGCTTCCATGCCCTGTCCATTATCTGAAACTTTAATTTCCAGATGTTGAGAATGGTTGCGGGTATTTATTGTAACAGCAGATGCACCATATTTCACACTGTTTTCACAAAGATTTTTAATGATGGTTTCCATCAGGTTTTTATCAAAAGGAAGTTTCTGTGAGATGGTATTTTCAAGGTTAAAATCAATGTTCGGGTAAGTAACTGCAAGATCCTGAATGAAAAAATCCCAGTCTTCAGGTTGTATTTCAACCATTTCATCCGGCGTTTCATCCTTGTGAAGCTGAACCATCAGGCTTTCAAGGCGGGAAATCTGGCGGTCAATAAGAGGCAGTGTTTCCGGATTCCATTCTTTTTTTAATGCTTTGGAAGCTATTTTTAAAGTAGCAATCGGAGTTTTAAACTCATGTGAAATGTTATCCACAATCGTGTGGAGAACTTCTACCTGTTTCTGCTGCTGAATCAGATTTCTGATCGTGAAGATATAAAGCAAAAGAACTCCTGCAAGAAGTATAATACAGCAAATGATCAGTAGGGTAAGTTCTTTGAAAACAATACTTTTTATATTTTTAATCTCAAAATCTGTCTGGGTTTTAACCAGAAAACTATTCTTTTTTTCAACCTGCCCATTATCCGTATCATCTCTTTTGGTGGTTGAGGTTTCCCAGCTACCATTACTGGCGATACGTGGATTTTTAAGCTTATCCTGTGTCTCAAAAATAACAATTGGTTCTGTAATTACTTTTGCGCTGTCTGGCAGATGGACAATAGAAAGATACCGGATTCTTGCGGAAATCTCATACCCGTCTTTCTGATAGCGGCTGTCGATATAATGGATCAGTCTTTCCCTGGCAGATTTCCTGTTTTCTATAAAATAATTGAGAAAATTCCTTTTGTTGATCTCGTTATTATGATACCTTATAATGATTTCCTGAAGAGAGTCATCATTTCTTTCTTTCACCTCCTGGATGTCTTCAAGACTGTCTGTAAAATGGGTAAGCCCGTCATTCACGGATCTGTAGATATCCCTTTCTTTTACCTGATAGGTCTTGTACATAAAGTAGACCTGTATTCCCAGTAAAAGCAGGAACAGAGCGGCAAAAACTGAAATCAGAATTTTACTTTTGGCTATCATTGAAACAAAGATAAAACTTTAACATTTTACTGAAATAGTATTTTTGTCATTAACCTTTTATTAACCTGATGGTTAATGTGTTTTTGGTAATTTTAGAAAATTAATGACCATTTAATGAAAAAGATACTCATTCTTCTGATTCTTATGCTTGGGATGCATACCAATGCACAAACCCATCGCTTTATATATGATCTCCAATACAGATTTGAACCTAACGGGACCAATTATGATAAAGAAGAAATGGTGCTGGATATCAATCCTGATGAAGTAAAATTTTATGAATCTGAATTTTTAGCAAGCGATTCCCTGAATATTCTTCACCGGGGAATTTCTTCCCAACATACCAGCCAGTCCGGACAAACCATTATCCGAAAAAGAAATTCCAATAAAAATAAAAACTTTGTTCAAATCATGATGATGCCTTATTATTATGTTTTTGAAACGGAGGATAATATCCAGTGGAAAATAGAGGCTGATACTAAAAAGATCAATAATTATAATTTACAAAGAGCAACTGCTGTGTTTGGAGGAAGAAACTGGACCGCTTGGTTTACGCCGGATATCAACATTCCTGAAGGACCTTATAAATTCAGAGGATTGCCGGGATTGGTTCTGTATGTAGAAGATGACAAGAAAGATTTTATATATTCTTTCTCCCGAAATAAAAATCTGCCAAAAACATACGATACAAAAAGCTTTCTCGAAAAACATTATTCACTGGATGCTATTGCCATTGACTTAAAGAAATGGGTAAAACTGAATCTGGAGTTTTATAATGATCCATATGCCAGAATGAGAACCGAATTTCAGCCGGACTGGAATGTCCGCATTAATGGGCAGCAAATCAAAAGCAAAGAAGAATTTGCAGGTTTGACTAAACAAACGCAGGCAGACATCAAAAAATATTATAATCCGATTGAACTGGATAAAGCCATTCCTTATCCATAAAAAAAATATACTCTGTTGATTTTGAAACCTGAATTTACGAATTCAGGTTTTTTTATTGTAAAGAAAAGACATTAACCTATCATTAACCCATCATTAACCGAAATTCTCCCTTTCAATACAGAATTTTGTAGCCATAAAACAGAACGGTGTTTTGTTAGGATAAAAAAATAGCCATGTATAAAATTCTTTTTTTTCTGTGTTTTCCGGTTTTGATTCTTGCCCAGAAACAAAAACTTGAAGGAACAGTTACGAACACTGAAAATGAAAAGCTTTCATCGGTAAAAATAGAGCTGTATAATTTTCAGAATACATTAATTAAAGAATTAAAAACGGATGAAAACGGAAATTTTATATTGGAGGGAATAGAAGAACAGGATGTAAAATTGATAGTTATAAATCAGGGATACTCTTTATTTGAGAGAAAAATTGATCTGAAAAAACCCGATCCTCTGAATATTATCCTTAAAAAAGAAACGCAGGAAATAGAAGGAGTGGTAATGACGAAACGCAAGCCCTTGGTGAAAAGAAAAGTGGATCGCCTGGAATTTAATGTTGAAAACAGCAATATTTCCTCACTCAATGCCTGGGAAATTCTAAAGAATACACCAAGTGTCACCGTAAACAATGATGTACTCGGTGTAAAGGGAAGTACTGCAATTTTGGTGACCATTAATGATAAAAAGATAATGCTGACGGGTGATGAGCTTAAAAATCTTTTAGAAAATACACAGGGAGATGATGTGAAATCGGTAGAAGTGATTACCAATCCGCCAGCAAAATATGAAGCTTCAGGAAGTGCAGTGCTGAATATTGTTCTGAAAAAGAATAAAATTGAAGGCTACCGCGGAATTCTTTCATCCAAATATGTGCAGACACAATATGCGAAAGGCGTTTTTGGTCTTTCCCAATATTATAAAAAAGATAAACTTTCCGTTATGGGAAGCTATTATAGAGGGCTGGGGACGTACTACCGGGAAGGAACAGACTATGTAAACTACCCGGAGAGCCAAACCCGATGGGTTAGTACGATGAACAGGAAGGATAAAAACTATAACCAGAATACCCTGAATTTTAATGTGGAATATGAATTGGACAGCTTAACCAATGCAAGCCTCAACTACTCAGGGTATTTTTCTCCGAAATCCTTCGGAACCTACAATGTTCCTACATTGATCTATAATAATCAGGATATCGTAGAATCCAATTATACCACCATCAATGATCACCGCTCCCGTTCCATTAATAACTCTGTAAGTTTTCAGATAGACCGGAAGCTGAATAAGAAAAGCAGTCTTTCATGGATTAGCTATTTTACGGGAAACAACGCCGATAAATATCAGAATGTCATCACCAATCTGAACTTTGCGGGCCAGCCTCCAAAAGAAGATAATTTTCTTACGAAAAATAAAGCCGATGTTCAGCTGTATTCCACTCAATTCGATTATCAGTGGAAAAGTGATAAGCTGGAGCTGGAATCCGGAGCAAAATATAGTTTTGTAAAGACAAGCAGCGCACTTGATTTCTCTGACAATGAAAATGGAATATTACAATACCGTCCGGAAAAGAGCAGTATCTTTGATTATAAGGAGCATAATTTTGCCCTGTATTCTTCATTAGCCTACAATATTGGAAAATGGAATTTCAAAGGAGGGCTTCGCACAGAAATGACAGATCTGGAAGGAGTAGTCTCTGAACCTTATGAATTGAATAAAACCAACTATTGGAAGTTTTTCCCCACTTTTTACGCACAATATACCACAGAAAATAAACAGGAATTCGGTTTCTCTTATGGGAAAAGGATCAGCAGACCTTCCTATTCATGGTTGAACCCTGCAAAATCTTATTACAATCTGTTTTCGTATTATCAGGGAGACCCAAAGCTAAAGGCAACCATTACCCATAACCTCAATCTTACCTACTCATGGAAAGAATGGAATGTGGATCTGTATTACCGTAAAGAAATCTATCCGTCTATGGAAATTTCATATCAGGAACCCAATACCAACAGTCTCATTTATTACTTTACCAATATTGAGAAGGGAGAAGCTTTCGGGTTAAGTTTATACAAAAACTTTCAGGTCAAACCATGGTGGAATATCATTATGTCCGAAAACCTTGAACACAATGAAAATTATTTTAAAGGAACAGACGGAATGTTATATAAAAATAAAGTCTGGAACTGGGTTTCCAATATCTCAACAAGCTTTACACTCGATAAAAATAGTGATTGGAAGATGGAAATGGGACACCGTTACTATTCTCCCGGAATACAAGGGACTTTTAGAATTTCTGCGGCGTGGTCGGCATATTTTGTGATGAACAGAAAGTTCCTGAATAAAAAGCTGGAAGCAAGTCTTATATTCACTGATATTTTCAGAACAACAGGCCAGAAAGTCAGTACAAAATACGCGAATCAGGATAACTATTTTCTGGATTATACGGATGCGCAAGGCATTTCCTTTTCACTGAAATTCAACTTTGGAAATCAATCTGTGAAAAATGCAAAAACAATAAAGAAAACTGCCGAACAAGATAGACTGTAGAATAATATGATATAAACATCATTACAATAAGATATTATTATAAAAGAAATAACCTACTGATGTTACATTTTTGCTATTTTTGACACCTATCTTTAAAAAGGTCATTATGAAGAAAATTTTTTCCGGAATGCTGATGGTTGTTTCCTTGCTGCAATTGTCTGCACAGGAACTCTATATGCCGAGGAATATTAAAAAAGCGTATGAAAAAGGGACCCGCGATATCTCCGGAGCACCAGGTAAAAACTATTGGCAGAATAAGGGAGTATATAATGTGGATGTGAAAGTGGATGCCAATACCAAAATGGTTTCCGGAAAAGAAACAATTGTTTATACGAACAACAGCCCGGATAGTCTGAATGAACTGGCTATTCGATTTGTGAATAACCTTCATAAGCCGCAGTCACCAAGATCGGGATTTGTGTCTAAAGATTTTCTGTCTTCAGGACTTAAGATTAAATCTTTCATTGTAAACGGAACAAAATATGACGTCAACAGTGACGATTGGAGTACTGTTGAAAAAGTAAAATTAAAAACAGCGTTAAAACCTAAATCAAAAGCTGAAGTAAAAATTGAATGGGAATATCCGCTTTCAGTACAGAGTGGAAGAGAAGGTCAGATAGATCCGGAAACATTTTATGTTGCTTATTCCTATCCAAGAATTTCTGTGTATGATGATTATAACGGATGGGATATGCTTCCACACTCAGACAGACAGGAGTTTTACAATGACTTCAACGACTACAGCTTTGCGATTACAGCACCTAAAAATTTTGTAGTCTGGGCAACAGGAGATTTCCTGAACCCGGAAGCAGTCCTTCAGCCGGAGTATTTAAAAAGATATAAAGCTTCATTAAAAAGCGATAAAGTAATGCATATTGCTACAGAGCAGGAAATGAAGTCTGGGAAAGTAACCAAACCTAATAAATGGAATGTCTGGAAATTTAAAGCCAGTCACATTACAGATTTCTGTTTTGCAATGAGCAACCATTATGTGTGGGATGCGTCAAGTGTTCAGTTAAAATCGAAAAGAGCAAGCGTTCAGGCAGGATATAAAAATGGCGCAGCAGATTTTGAGCACTATATAGACTGGATGCGTTATAACCTTGATTGGTTCTCTAAAAACTGGCCGGGAGTAGAATATCCTTATAATGTAATGACTGCTATTCAGGGATATGCAGATATGGAATATCCAATGATGATCAACGATACCAGTATTCCTGATGATCTTCAGGATGCAAGGCTGACGGCAGATCATGAAATTGCTCACACCTATTTCCCTTTTTATATGGGCATCAACGAGACGAGATATGCATTTATGGATGAAGGCTGGGCAACCACTCTGGAATATCTTATAGGAGTTGATGAAAATGGCGAAGCTGCAGCCAAAGAATTTTATAAAAACTTCAGGGTTAAAAAATGGATCAATGACCCATCTGCAGAACAGGATCAACCGGTGATTACCATGAGTACGCAGGTGAGTGGTTCCGGATATGGAAACAATTCTTATGTAAAAGCTTCTTTGTCTTATCTGGCATTGAAAGATTATTTAGGTGACGAACTTTTCAAAAAAGCATTACATCATTATATGGACAACTGGAATGGAAAACATCCGGTTCCATGGGATTATTTCAACTCTATGAATACAGGATCAGGGAAAAACCTGAACTGGTTCTTCCAAAATTGGTTTTATACCAATAATTATATTGATTTAAAAGTAACAGGTGCCTCCCAGATTAATGATATGCTTACAGTAAACATAGCCAATGTAGGTGGTTTTGTAATTCCCTTTGATGCGTTAATAGCATATGAAGACGGGACTACAGAAAAACTGCATTTCTCTCCTTCTGTCTGGGAAAAAGATCAGAAACTGACCGATCTTGTGATTCCTATTAAGAAGAAAGTAAAATCTGTAAAGCTGGATGGAGATCTGTTTATGGATTATACTCCGGAAAACAATCAGAAAAACTTATAAAATAAAAGCCTTCAGATTCTGAAGGCTTTTGTATTTTTAAAAATAGGCAGTTAATCTTAACCCTAATGTAATATAATTGATTTTTTCTTTAGCAATAAGGTGGTTAAGTTCCTGATCCAGCTCAGCACTTTCCTTGATCTCATCACTGAAGCGATACCGGATGGTAGAGTTGATCTGATTGTAATCCGTATAGAACGTAAGACCCAGCCCCGGATTGAACCTGTAAGTCATCGCTGCTCCTGTATTCCAACGGAAAGCGGGTTTAGGCTTGTATCGGGCTATCTGAAGTTCGTGGTTAGGAGCGTCTATATCATCTCCTTTTACAAAAACTTTTCCACTGGCAGTAGCAGCATATCCTCCGGTTAACTTTAAAGTAAGCTGCCATTTATCTGAAAATTCATGAGAAAAATAAGGCCCAATCCCTGCAGCCAGGAAGCCCATGGACTGTGTTTTGATTTCATGGTTGCCAAAATCCTGCCCGTCATCAAAAGTTATTCTCTGAGATTTTATAGGGAAGCTGCTGAAGGTAACATCTGCACCCACACCCCATTTTTTTGAAAAGAAATAAGCTCCTTCCAATCCGCCTTCAAAACCTACTTGTTTTTTGTCATCCAGTTCAGATTCCCTCAGGAAATTAGTCGTACCTAATGCGGTACCCATCTTCAGGGTAAGAAAAGAAGGATAATCATTTCCTTGTATTCTGGATAAGATACTTAAATTATCCCCTTTATTTTTATAAATTTTATCAATAAAAAAGTACCCCAGTTCTGTAGATATAATTCCGATACCAGCGCCGGCAAGAATATCCGGAACCCAGTGCCTGTTATTCAAATTTCGGCCAAGTCCTGTAATAGCGGCAGAACCATATCCTGCAATACTGTAGGCGGGGTTTACCATACCATATTCTTTATGCAGAAAACTTGCATTGGTAAAAGCCATTGCAGCATGTCCTGATGGAAATGAATTGTTTTTGGAGCCATCCGGACGTTCAACTTTTGCTGTATATTTAATAGAATTAACTAAAATAGCCATGATGACTAAACTTGTACCATAAGACAAAGTTGCCCGGCCCATATTATTCCGGCCTTTTACACCTGCCAGTTTTAATCCGTAAACAGTTGCAGCCGGAGCATACTGAAGATAATCATCAAATTTGACCTTGAAATTAGGAAGATAGCGGTTTCTTACTTCGCGGATATTCTCTTTTTCTCCCCATGTTGCAGCCGCAGCAGTGAAAAGAAGGGCAGGAGCTACTGATTTTTTCACCCACTCCTTTTTGAAAAATGGTGTTTTCTGCTGAGGTATAGAGCTTGAAGAATTGATAAGTGCAATATCTTCCCTGAGATTCCGGGATTGGATGGTATCCTGTGTTTTAATTTGGATAGTATCCTGTGCTTTTATACAATATAGATGCAATAGTATTCCTGATGCTAATGCTAATTTTTTCATCGTAGTGGTGCTGAAATTTAAGTCGAGTAAAAATATTAAAATAGTCTATCCCAAAAATTGAGATAGACTATTTTAATATTTTTATAATATTCAGCTAATTTGCTAATTATCTTAAGCCAGATCTTGGCCCGGACGCTGCTACTACAGCCTGCATTCTTGTTTTTTGATTAGCTGAGAACATTACCATAGATTTGTCATCTACATAATCCATATAGTTCATGAACATCTGGGAACGGCTTACTCCTCCACAAACTCTGTTCAGAGGATAAGTTGGGTTTCCGTAGTTAGGGCCTGGAGACACAGGAGTGTCATTAGAGTAATCTGTTTGGCATCCTGTATCAGATGATCCCCAAAGGTGTGGCAGATTCAGATAGTGTCCTACTTCGTGAGTTACCGTTCTTCCTAAGTTGAATGGAGCAGAAGCACCGGTTTTTCCGATATATTGGTATCCTATTACAAGACCATCATACCATTGTCCTGCATTTTCAGGGTAATAAGCATAGCCTAAGGTTCCTGGTTGGTTATTCTCATCAAGGATTGAGTTAACAACCCATATATTCATATTTTTAGTCACATCAGTAGCATCAATACCCCCTGTGCTTGCCTTTTTCATTTGCTCAAGATCAGATCTCCAACCTGTTTTTGTACTTTGTTTACGGTTGGTGGCTACTAATTTGAAACGGATTTTTACGTCTCCTGCTGCCGAAGGTTGAAATGCTGAAGGAATTTTATTAATGTCAGAATTGGTAGCACCATAATCAGCATTCAGTACTGCAATTTGTTCTGCGATTCTTGCGTCAGAAACATTTTGAGCGGAAGTATTGTAAATTACATTAAAAACTACCGGAATCTCAACGGTACCGTCTGCCAGAACTTTTCCCAATTTAAGATTTTCAGCAAATTTTTCAGTACCGAATTCAATATCGGCCATTTTTTGTTTTAGTGCAGGGTTTTTCAGAAGCATTGCCTGTCTTATTCCTTCTGAAGGACAGCTTCTTTTAAGAGCGCCTGGAGCGGAAGCTTCCTGATCCACAGGCGTTTCATTTTGATTACTTAAGTTGTCGGAGTTACATGCCGACATAAAGCCCAGAACCAGGGCTCCGAATAAGAATTTTCTCATATCGTTATAATATAATTTGGTTGAGGCTGTGAAATTATATTATTTAAAATTGATATGCAAGCAATTTTAGAAAATATTTAAATAATATTTATTTAATGGTTATTTTGGTTGTGTTTATCTCAACTTAATTTAATATTTATTGAATTTTAATCAATTTTATTGATTTGTTTTATATTTCACGTGTAAGTGTATTTTTAAGTGTAAATAATTTTATACTCTATATAATTTGTAGGATATTTTTCATTTAAAATTCGTTAATAAAAATATCTTAAATACATAATTAAAGTGATGTGTTTCATGCATTATTCCCATTTTTAGTTTTTTTACTGTCCTATATGTTTTTTTAATAAAAAATATAGGTCATCTCTGGCTTTGTTTGTTGAATATATTACTGAGCTAATAATAAAATGGTATTGCTGAGTTTTAATCTAAAAAAGGCACAAAAAAAGCCTATCCCAAATTTGGAATAGACTTTATAATATAATAATTTAAAAATATGTATTAGTATACTCTTAATCCTGATCTGGCACCAGAAGAGGCTACTACAGACTGCATTCTTGTTTTTTGTCCTGAAGAGAACATGAACATAGCTGCGTCATCTACATAATCCATATAGTTCATAAACATTACAGATCTTTGTACACCGCTGCAAGTATTGTATAGAGGATAAGAAGGCTTTCCGTAATTTGCTGTAGTTTGTGTAGGAGTATCACTTACCAGGTCATTTCCGCAATTAGCATCACCCCAGATGTGTCTTAAGTTTAAATAGTGCCCTACTTCATGTGTTGCCGTTCTTCCCAGGTTGAAAGGCGAAGATGCACCGGTTTTTCCAAAATATGGAGCAGCAATTACAACACCGTCATTCCAGAGACCTGCAGATTCTGGGAAAGTTGCATATCCAAGAATTGTACGTCCCTGGCTGGTCATTTTGCCCACCACCCATAAATTTAAATAATTAGTAGGATTAGTTGCGTCAATTCCTCCTTTAGACGCTTTTTTCATGTCGTCATTGGTAGCCCAGCTGGTTTTTGAAGTAGATTTTCTAACAGTATTAACAAGTCTGAATTTTACTTTTGTGTCACCAGAGCTCACAGTTTGGAATTCAGTTGGAATTTTGCTGGCATCACTGTTGGTGCCGGAATAGTCAGCATTTAATACTGCAATTTGCTCAGCAATTCTTGCGTCAGAAACGTTTTCAGCTGTAGTCTTGTAGATGACATTCACTATAACCGGAATTTCTACCGTACCATCAGCCAGAACCTTTCCAAACTTGATATCATTGGCGAATTTTTCTGTATTGGTTTCTAATGCTGCGAATCTTTGCTGAAGTTCAGGACTTTTTTTCAATGCTTCCTGTCTGATTTCCTCAGAAGCACAGCCTCTTTGAGCAAAACCTGCTGTAGTTACTGCTTCGTCAGTTGTGTTTTCATTTTGATTGGTGATGTTGTCATTGTTACATGCAGACATCACACTGAGCATAAGAGCTCCAAATAATAGTTTTTTCATATCAAAATCATTTAGGTTGAGGATGTGAAATTATATTATTTAAAATTAATATGCAAATATTTTTCTTATTTTATTAAATAATTGATAATTATTTAGAGGTTTGTTTGATTTAAATTCATGGTTATTTTAAATGTTTTGAATTTTAATCAATTTTGTAAAATTTGTTATTGTGTTTTCTGTTTTTGATTATTTTTCGTGAATACTTTTCGTTTAAATTTATTTAAAAAAGAATTTTTTCATGATAAATTTTAGTTTGCAAAACCATTTTTAATAGCAAATACAGCCAATCCGACACGGGTTTTTAAATCCAGTTTTTCACAAAGCTGATCACGATAACTTTCCACGGTTCTTGGACTGCAGCACATTCTGTCTGCAATTTCTTTATAGCTGAGTTCCGTTACAGTATACTTCAGGAATTCTTTTTCCCTGTCAGAAATTCTTACAGCAATTTCGGATTCTGTTTCTTTATTAAGGTTGGAGAAAATAATTTTAGAGGCCCAGTCCGGATAAAAGAAACCATCACTGTTCAATCGGGTAAGTGCTGTTTCCAGATCTCTTGGGTGGGTGTTTTTTAAAAGGTAACCTTTTGCCCCGCTTTTGATCATTTTAATTACACTATTGTCATCACCCTGCATACTAAGTGCCATGATTTTAATGGCAGGATGATTTTTTGTAAGCCAGGCAGCGGTTTCAAAACCGTCCATAATCGGCATGCTGATATCTAAAAGAATGATATCCGGAATAGTATTTCCTTCTTCAATTTTTTGGATGAGGTCTTTCCCGTTCTCGCATACATAGATAACTTCAAACTCGTTGAAATTACCAATAATGCCTTCCAGGGCTTTTGCGATAAGTATATGATCGTCAACAATTACAATAGATTTCTTCATGACTGTTTTTTTAAGATAATATTGATTCGGCTTCCCGTATTTTTCTGACTTTCCATATGAAAATTTGCCCCGATGATTTCAGCTCTGTTTTTCATATTCGTAAGGCCTATTCCGTTGGATTTGATCTGTGAAGTATCAAACCCGATTCCATCATCGCGGATGTCGAGCTCCCAAAGGATATCTTCGGAAGTATTCAGGCATATAAAAATATTTTTACAACGGGAATGCTTTATACTGTTCTGAATAAATTCCTGTGTGATTCTGAGCAGCATGTTTTTATGAACAAAACCTAAATCAAGCTGCTTGAAATTATGTTCAAAGCTGACCATACACTTTTTAAAAGAATTCGTATTGTCTACTTCTTCCTGTATTAAAGTTACAATTTCCTTTTGATTGATGTTGTCGTCAGTCAGCGTTTTCGACAAACTCCTGAGATCCTGCAGAGACTGGTTAATGATTTGTGATACCTGATCTATTCTTTCGCTGGCTTCAGACACCTTATTTTCATAAAGCATTTGCTGAACATACAGGCTTACCAAAGTTAGTTTCTGACCAATATTATCATGCAATTCCCTTCCAATCTGTTGCATGGTGGCCTGCTGGATTTCCAATTGGGTAGCCAGAAGCTCTCTCTGATGAATTTCATTTTTCATCTCTATCTCTGTTAAATATTCTTTTTTGCGTTGTCTGTAACTCCGGATATAGATTAATACTGCCGTTACAAACATCACAAAGAGTATGTTGAATAGAATAATAACTATTAAGAGCTCTGTTTTCCCCATATGAATGAACTTGCAAATAAGATGTACATTACCGAAACCGAGACTAGGAAATAACTGAAATAAATGTCCCAAATTTCCTTGTATTTTACCAGAAGTGATAAAAATGCCATGAAAGGTAATGTTCCAATATATGATATTGTAATCCCAAGATTAATATAAAACATTTTGTTTTTATTGAAATTGAGGATTTCTTGTGAGGTAATTTGTTTATAATACTCCATGATTACCAAAAGCATCAAAATAAGACAGCCAAACGTATAGTTGAAAGCAAATACAATTTTACTTCTGGAAAAATATAATTCGTTGGGAATAAATGAAAGCAGATATAGAATGGAAAATATCCAAAATAATTTGGGTTTTCCTAAAGATTTTGCAGCATATAACCAGTAAAAAAATACAAACTGGATTGGCATTAAAAGGTAGTTATAGTACTGAGCTTTGGTGAAGTGAACAAAACTTCCCCATTTGCCATAAGCTTCCCCAAGAAAAATAAATACCAGATAAAACACAAAAAGTTTCCAATGTTGTTCTTTTAAACGGTTATAATGGAAAAGTGCTATGACTGCAGCAAGTCCTTCAGCCCAAAGCAGACTTTTTTGTGCAAATTCCTGGAATTCTGTCATACAGTTCTAAATATGATATATTTACAATTAAAAAGACTGGCCTAAAGGAGCTTTTGGTGGAACAAGTATTCCGTTATTTTCTCCAAGACTGGTATCATCATCTTCTCCCATGCCTTTGGCAGATTTGTTGGCTAATGCAAAAGATTTTCCTTCAGCACTTTGGAAAGGGTTGAAATCATAATCAATAAGTTCTCCTGTTTCATTGGCTTTTTTTAATGTTGGGACCATCACTAGAGTGTGCCTTCCTGCATATTCTATCGGAACAGGGTGTGAGTCCATAATAGACCAGTTTTCCTGTTTCGGATAAGTAGCATAATAAAACCTGATTCCCAGATCTTCGTCAGAAGTTGCCGGATTTACTTTGGCTGCCTCTTCTTCAATCTTTGCAATAAAATTTTTCAGTTTCGGAAGATCAAACCAAATAGAATGAGCATCCTGAATTCCTAAAGCAGTGTTGATAGCGCTTAGGTGGGTTTGACGGTAATTGTCGATGAGAGCCTGGATAAGACTATTTGACATTGTTCCAGGTTGCAGCGGATTGTTTGATTCTGTATTCATAGCTTAATGTTTTACGGATGAAACTCAATTAATATGCAAATCTCGGAAAAAATATGGTAGAAAATATATTCATGAATAGGGAATTATACTGTTATTTTTACCGTGTTTTTACGGATTGCAATAATCATTACAACTTATAAAGCATTAATTGTGAATTTATATTAAAAAACGGAGAAATATACTTTTCTCCGTTTTTCTCTAAATGCAAGGATACTCTCTCCAGTCTCTGCAAATATATCCTGATGTACAGCAAAGATTGACAGGGCAGTTCATGTTTTCATCACACATGATGATGGCTGAGATAAGTCCACCGTCAATTTTCTTTAAGTCTTTTCTTTTTAGCTTTTTCATACTGATTTAGTTATTAGTTGATTGCTATAGTAAATATAAATATATTTCACATAATAAGGATAAAAATTAAAAAATAAGTGCTGCAGATTATTCTACAGCACTTATTCACAAAAATAATGTATATGAAAAAAACTATTTTATTGTTCAGTAGGTCTGAAAACCAAACCTGTTTCTACAAAATAATCCAAAGTAATCCTGTCTCCGTCATTTACCTTTCCTGCAAGAATTTCTTTTGACAGTTTATTTAATACTTCCTGCTGGATCACTCTTTTCAATGGTCTCGCTCCGAAAGCAGGGTCGTAGCCTTTTTCCATCAGATAATCTACCGCATCCTGAGTGAAAGTCATGATGATGTTTCGTTTAGATAACATTTCATTGAATCCTCTCAGCTGGTACTGGACGATTTTTCCGATTTCTTTTTTTCTTAAAGGCTGGAATAATACAATTTCATCAATTCTGTTCAGGAATTCCGGACGCAGCGTCTGTTTCAGCAGATCAAAAACTTCTACTTTTGTTTTATCCACAATTTCATCCTGGTTTTCTTCTGTAAGATTCTCAAAATTCTCCTGAATAAGATGTGAACCTAAATTCGAGGTCATAATGATAATTGAATTCTTAAAGTTAACCACACGTCCTTTATTATCAGTCAGACGTCCATCATCCAAAACCTGAAGCAAAGTGTTGAAAACATCTGGGTGTGCTTTTTCAATCTCATCCAGTAGTACTACTGAATAAGGTCGTCTTCTTACCGCTTCAGTCAATTGCCCGCCTTCGTCATATCCTACATATCCCGGAGGCGCTCCTACCAATCTCGAAACACTGTGACGTTCCTGATATTCACTCATATCAATTCTGGTCATATTGTTTTCGTCATCAAATAAGAACTCTGCCAATGCTTTTGCCAGCTCGGTTTTACCAACCCCGGTTGTTCCCAGGAATAAGAAAGATCCGATAGGTTTTTTATCATCACTCAATCCGGCTCTGTTCCTTCTGATAGCATCAGCAACTGCCTGGATGGCTTCATCCTGTCCTACTACTCTGTGATGCAGTTCAGATTCCAGGTTTAATAATTTATCCCTTTCAGATTGTAATAATTTGGTTACAGGAATACCTGTCCATTTACCAATCACTTCAGAGATGTTTTCTGCAGTAACTTCTTCTTTGATCAGTTCATTCTGATGGTTCTGCATTTCCAGCTCAACTTTATTGAGCTCTTCTTCTTTTTCACGAAGTTTTCCGTATTGGATCTCCGCTACTTTTGCATAATCTCCGGCTCTGGAAGCCCTTTCTGCTTCATGTTTCAGAGATTCAATATCTTTTTTGATCTGGGTAAGATCTTCACTTTTCTGTTTTTCTTTCAGCCATTTGGCATTGATCTCACTTCTTTGTTCGGAAATTTTAGCAATATCTTCTTTCAGATGATCAATTTTGGTTTGGTTGCCTTCTCTTGAAATGGCAGCCAGTTCAATTTCCAGCTGCATCAGTTTTCTGTCCAGAACATCCAGTTCTTCCGGTTTGGAATTGATTTCCATTCTCAGTTTTGCAGATGCTTCATCAATAAGGTCAATCGCTTTATCCGGTAAGAAACGGTCTGAAATATACCTCTGAGACATTTCTACAGCAGCGATAATTGCCTCGTCTTTGATTCTTACCTTGTGGTGGGCTTCATATTTATCTTTAATACCACGAAGGATTGAAATAGCAGATTCAGTATCCGGTTCTTCTACCATTACTTTCTGGAAACGTCTTTCCAACGCTTTATCTTTCTCAAAATACTTTTGATATTCGTTCAAAGTGGTTGCTCCAATCGCTCTCAACTCACCTCTTGCCAAAGCAGGTTTTAAGATGTTGGCAGCATCCATAGCTCCTTCACCGCCACCGGCACCTACCAAAGTATGGATTTCGTCAATGAAAAGGATAATCTGTCCGTCAGATTTGGTAACTTCATTCACAACGGATTTCAGACGCTCTTCAAATTCACCTTTGTATTTGGCTCCGGCGATCAAAGCTCCCATGTCCAATGAGAATAAAGTTTTATCCATCAGGTTTTCAGGAACGTCACCATTGATAATTCTGTGGGCTATTCCTTCTGCAATGGCTGTTTTACCCACACCCGGTTCACCGATAAGGATTGGGTTGTTTTTTGTTCTTCTGGAAAGGATCTGTAAAACCCTTCTGATTTCCTCATCACGCCCGATTACAGGATCCAGTTTTCCTTCTGCTGCTAATTCATTGAAGTTTTTAGCATATTTATTTAAGGATTGGTAGGTTTCTTCTGAACTTGCAGAAGTTGCTTTACTTCCTTTTCTTAATTCTTTGATAGCACCTTCCAGCAGATTTTTGGTTACGCCCATATCTTTCAGCATTTTGGACACTTCCGAGCTGGTTTCCAAAAGGGATAGCCATAAATGTTCAATCGTCACATATTCATCACCCATCTTTTTGGCGATGTTGGGTGCATCCAGCAATACTTTGTTGGCAGATTGTGAAAGATAAATATTTCCTCCCTGTACTTTTGGAAGTTTTTCTAAATTTTCACGGTTGCGCTCTCTTACTAAATTAGCGTCTGCTTCAGATTTTTTAAGTAGGAAAGGCGATATATTTTCATCCACCTGAAAGATTCCTTCAAGGAGATGTTGAGGTTCAATACTTTGGTTGCCCAATTCCATAGCAAGTTGTTGTGCTGCCTGGATGGCCTCCTGTGATTTTACTGTATATTGGTTCAAGTTCATATTTTATATATTTTTGGTATTGTGTTCAAAGTTTACTTTTAAAAAACATCAAGAAACCAAATTTTAAGGCTTAGTTTCTTAATGCCATCAATTATTTAATCATTTATTCGATGACTATATCGCAAAAAGTGTTCAATTATTAAATTTACAAAAAAATAGGACAAATTTTCCGGATATTGTATTTTTAACGGAAATTTAACTTGACAAAATTTCCGATATCGTAATTATTTCTTTGAAATTCATGACCAAATAGTCATACTGTGAGAAGAAAGTTCTACGGGTGAATATGAAAATGGGAAAATTTACTTGATGTAAGTGTTAAAATTCAGCTTTTTATTTTAGAATAATTACTTTTGCATTTTACCAGATGGAACTAAAAGAAAAACAGAGAAAAATATTAGACGTAGCAGTAGAGCTTTTCAAAGAGAAAGGGTATATGGGGAGTTCTGTAAGAGATCTGGCTACGAAACTCAATATCAAGGCAGCATCGCTGTATGCACACATCCGTTCAAAGGAAGAAATTCTGGAATGGATTTGTTTTGGCATTGCTCAGGAGTTTTTCGATGAACTTCAGGAAGTAAAAAACACAGATATTGCCCCAAGGGAAAAACTGAACCTGCTACTGGATAAGCATCTTTCCGTAGTTCTTAAAAACCGCGATGTTACTCACATTTATTCTAATGAATGGAGGCATCTGGAAGAGAAGCTTCCCGAATTTGTAGAGCTGAGAAAAAGATATCAACAGGAAGTAGAAAAGCTTATTTCCGAAATCTATACTGCAGAAAACTGGGAACTTAAATCACCATCATTTACCACAAGATTTATTCTTCATACTTTAAACAATTCTTATTTCTGGTTCAAAAGAAGCAGCGATTCTACTGATGAAATTACAGATGAAATCAGGGAGAAAATCCTTTTTGGTCTTATTGGAAATCAGAAAAATTAAACACTTCTTTGTCTTTCTGACGAAGGAAGAATCTCATTAAGCATTTTTAATTAGATTCTTCACTGCACTTCGTTTCGTTCAGAATGACAGATACCGTTATAAACCACTTTTCTTATTTAGAATCATTCAAAATGTGACAAAAGTCATAAAAATTTTGCCAGCTTGTAAAATCTTTTTAAATTTACACCTAACAAATGTTAGTTAGTTTTATGGATTTTGCAGTTGAATATCTGGAGCTGGGTCAGTTGAGACAGCTTCAATCCGACCGGTTGATGAGTTTGATCAGCTACTTGGGAGAGAAATCGGAATTTTATAAAAAGAAATTTGATGAATTACAAATATCTCCACAGGATATAAGGTCGATTGAAGATATCAGGAAACTTCCTATTACTTACAAACAGGATTTAAGAGATAACTATCCATTTGGTTTATTTACCGTTCCTAAGAATGAACTTCAGCGTATTCACTGTTCAAGTGGAACAACAGGAAAACCAACGGTGGTAGGATATACCAAAGAAGATGTGGATCTTTTCAGTGAAGTGGTGGCAAGATCTTTACACGCTGCAGGAGCGAAACCGGGAATGCAACTGCACAATGCGTATGGGTATGGAATTTTCACAGGAGGATTAGGACTTCATTACGGAGCAGAAAAACTGGGGATGAGTGTTCTTCCTATTTCGGGAGGAATGACGGCGAGACAGGTAGATCTCATTGTAGACTTTAAGCCTGAAGTGATTTGCTGCTCTCCATCCTATGCTTTGACTATTGCGGATGAATTTGCCAAAAGAGGAATTTCTGCAGATGAAATCAGTCTGAAGTATGCTGTGCTGGGCTCAGAGCCATGGACAGAAATTATCAGAGGTCACATTGAAGAAAAATTAGGAGTTCATGCAACTAATATCTATGGATTGAGCGAAATTATCGGTCCGGGAGTTTCAATGGAAGATTTCGAAGAAAAAGGAGGTTCTTATATCTGGGAAGATCATTTTTACCCTGAAATTTTAGATCCGGTTACGAAACAGCCGGTTCCTTTCGGAGAAGAAGGTGTATTGGTGATTACAACATTAACGAAAAAAGCAATGCCGCTGCTTCGTTACTGGACCAATGATATCACAAGCCTTTACTATGATGAAAATGCCAAAAGAACAATGGTGAAAATGAAACCCATTGTCGGAAGAGCAGATGATATGCTGATCGTAAGAGGAGTAAATGTCTATCCAAGCCAGATTGAAGATGCTTTTTCCTATGTGGAAGGAGTGGTTCCCAATTACTATCTGACGCCTATTGAAAAAGAACATATGTGTGTCGCTTTGGATATTGATGTTGAAATTGATGATGAGCTGGTAAAGACACAGAAAATAGAAGCAAATACCGATGATTATTTTAATTTTGTCGGAAACTTCGGAAAAAACATAGAAAACGAAATAAAAAAACGGGTAGGAATCACCACGAAAGTAAAAGTTCATGCCCAGGACAGCCTGCCGAAGTGCGAAGGTGGAAAAATTAATAGAATACTTAAAAAATAATGAATTCATTTTATAAACTTAAAACAGTTAAAGTTCAGAAAGATACTTCCGAAGCCGTTAGTGTGGCTGTGGAAATCCCTGAAGAACTGAAAGATAAGTTCAGGTTCAAACAAGGACAGTATCTGAATTTCCGAATGATGATCAACGGAAATGAGGAAAGACGTTCTTACTCTATCTGTAATGCTCCGAGTGAAAAAAGCAATACACTGGAAGTATTGGTGAAATTGCTTGAGGGTGGAAAAGTATCGGGCTATTTCAATGAACATCTCCACATGGATGAAATTCTGGAAGTAATGCCTCCAATGGGTGGTTTTAATACGTCTTATCATCCTACCAATGTAAAAACTTATGTTGGTTTGGCTGCAGGAAGCGGGATTACCCCTGTTTTATCCAATATTAAAGAAAGCCTTTATCAGGAACCCAACAGTAATGCTTACCTGTTCTACAGCAACAGAAGCATGAATCATATTTTAAGAAAAGCTGAAATTGATAGACTGGTAGAACATTTCAATGGAAGACTGAAAGTTATTTATCTAGTAAGCCGTGAAAAACATGAAGACCCTGTTTTTGAAGGAAGAATTTCGGCTGAAAAATTAGAGCAGTTATTTGAAAGATACACAGATATCGACGTAAGAGAAGCTACTTATTTCATCTGTGGACCTGCAGAAATGATCAAAGGCATCGCAGACTACCTGAAGAAGGATAAAAAAGTACCTGCTATTCAAGTGTTATTTGAGTATTTTACCGCTCCGGATGAAGAAAATACGGAGGAAATGAGTGATGAATTCAAGGCCATTGCCAATATTGAAAGTATGGTAACGGTAATTATTGATGATGATGAATATTCGTTCCACCTTAATTCTAAAAAAGAGAGTATCTTAGATAAAGCATTGAAAGACAATCTTCCTGTGCCTTTTGCATGTAAAGGAGGAGTGTGCTGTACGTGTAAAGCGGAAGTTTTGGAAGGAGAAGTTTTCATGGAGAAAAACTACGCACTTACCGAAGAGGAAGTAGCCAGAGGTTTCGTTCTTACCTGTCAATGTCACCCGACAACGAATGTGGTGATGCTTAATTATGATGTTTAATTCAATTTGAAAATGAATTAATGTGCTAATTTGAAAATGTGACTATTGCAGATTAATTTTCAAATTGCCTAATTCTCAAATTATTAATTTCAAATTCAAAAATTATGGACTTAGAAAAATTTGTACAATACGTACATGACGAAAATAAAGTAGAACCAAAAGATGTAATGCCCGATGATTACAGAAAACTATTGGTTCGTCAGATTTCACAGCATGCCCATTCTGAAATTGTAGGAATGCTGCCGGAAGCGAACTGGATTTCAAGAGCACCTTCATTGAGAAGAAAAATGGCTCTTTTAGCTAAAGTTCAGGATGAAGCAGGTCACGGTTTATACCTTTACTCTGCTACCGAAACTTTAGGTGACGGTACTATCAGAGCAGACAGAGACGCTACTTATGATGATATGCTGGAAGGAAAAGCAAAGTATTCAAGTATTTTCAACTATCCTACCTTAAGCTGGGCAGATATAGGAGCAATCGGCTGGCTGGTAGATGGTGCTGCCATTATGAACCAGGTAATGCTGATGGGGAATTCTTACGGTCCTTATTCCAGAGCGATGGTGAAGATCTGTAAAGAAGAATCTTTCCACCAAAGACAGGGGTATGAGATTTTAATGGCGCTTTGCCGTGGTACCAAACAACAGAAAGAAATGGCTCAGGCTTCATTGAACCGTTTCTGGTGGCCGGCATTAATGATGTTTGGCCCGAATGACGACAGCTCTCCAAACTCGAAGATCTCTATGAATTACAGAGTAAAAAGAGAAAGTAATGACAGCCTTCGTCAGAGATTTATCGACGTTACGGTTTCTCAGGCAGAATTCTTAGGATTAACTGTTCCGGATAAAGACCTGAAATGGAATGAGGAAAGGCAGCATTATGATTTCGGAGAACTACCATGGGATGAGTTCATGGAAATCTTAAAAGGAAACGGCCCTTGCAATAAAAAACGTATCGAAACGAAACGAAAAGCTCAAAGAGAAAACTCCTGGGTAAAGGAAGCTGCAATAGCTTTTGCAGAAAAACAACAAAAAGAAGTAATATAATAATGTAACAATATACCAATGTAGAAATGTAACAATCATTGTCATGCTGAGCTTGTCGAAGCATCTCATTGTTAAACTGGTACATTGATACATTGTTAAATTAATTTGACTATGGCAAATTTAGATATGTGGGAAGTGTTTATTCAAACTAAACCGGGATTATCTCACAAACACGTTGGAATTGTACAGGCACCAACAGCAGAAATGGCTTTGCAGAATGCAAGAGACGTCTATACAAGAAGAAAAGAAGGAACTTCTGTTTGGGTAGTTCCAAGCAAATATATTGTGACTTCAGAAGGAGTGGATAAAGAAGCATTCTTCGATCCGGCTGATGATAAACTATACCGTCACCCAACGTTCTACGACATTCCAAACGATGTAAAAAATATGTAATAAGACTTTTGAGATAATAGACAGATAGATAAAAGACCTTAAGGTTTACTTGTCTATTTTCTATCCATCTATCATCTATCTGTCTTTAAATTGATTAAACAATGAACCCATTATATAATTATTTATTAAAACTCGCAGACGACAGTTTCATTATGGGACAGCGTTTGTCTGCATGGTGCGGTGAAGGTCCTTATTTAGAGGAAGATATTGCATTGACAAACATTGCGTTGGATGAGCTGGGACAGGCTAATAACTTTTATGTTTATGCTTCAAGAGTAATAGACAACGGTAAAAGTGAAGATGACTTAGCCTTTCTAAGATATGAACACGAATATGTAAATGCGCACTGGACAGAACTTCCAAACGAAGATTATGCTCAGACCATTCTGAAAGTGTACGTTTTTGCCGTGTATCAGAAACTGATGTATGAGGCATTGTCCAACTCTGCAGATGAAGAGCTTTCGGCTATTGCTCAGAAATCACTAAAGGAAGTAAGATATCATTATACTCATGCTGCATCCTGGATGAAAATTTTCGCTCAGGGTACAGAAGAAAGCAAATCCCGTGTGGTAAAAGCCATTGAAGATATCTGGGAATATACAAAAGGACTTTTTGCTAAAACAGAAGGTGAAGATGATCTTATTGCTTTGAACATCGTTCCGGATGCAGATGCTCTTTACGAAGAATTCATTGCCATTACGAAGAAAGATTTTGCAGATTTCGGACTGGAATATCCATCAAATCCTTTTATGCAGCCAAAATCAAGAACAGGATATCATACCGAATATTTCGGATTTATTCTTTGTGAACTTCAGTATATGCAGAGAGCATATCCGGGTTGTACTTGGTAACAAGTATGAAAAAGTTACTTCTTGGAATATTTGCTTTTTTTCTTATCGCATATGTGATGTTATGTGTGGGAATCTACTTCTATCAGGAGAAAATTATTTTTTATCCTGAAAAGTTACCGGAGAATTACAAATTTAAATTTGATGGTGATTTTGAAGAAATAACGGTTATAACACAAGATAAAAAACATTTAAACTCCGTTTTATTTAAAGCTCAAAACCCTAAAGGCGTAATTTTTTACCTTCATGGGAATGGAGGCTCATTAAGAGAATGGGGTGAAGTCGCTGAACTGTATACCAATATGAACTATGATACATTTATATTGGATTACAGAGGGTACGGAAAAAGTGAAGATAAGATTAATAATAGAGATCAGCTTTTTTCGGATGTTGAGAGTGCTTACAAGGGGCTTTTGAAAAGATATCCGGAGAACAAAATTATCATTTTAGGATATTCTATAGGAACGGGCTTAGCTGCAAAATTAGCATCAATGCAGAACGCAAGATTATTGATTTTACAGGCTCCGTATTATAGTATGGAAGATGAAATGAGTCAAAAATTTTCATTTCTTCCTAAGTTTTTACTGAAGTATAATTTTGAGACGGGTGAATATTTAAAAACCGTTAAGTCGCCCGTTGTAATTTTTCATGGTGATAAAGATGAGGTTATTAATTATAAGTCATCCTTAAAACTTAAAAATAGCTTTAAAAAAGGTGATAGTCTGATTCTATTAAAAGATCAGTATCACAACGGAATAACAGATAATTTGGATTATCAGAATTCAATGAAAATAATTCTTGATTCTGATAAAAAGTAAAATATGAATCAGCTTTTAGATTTATTAAAAACAATTCCCGATCCGGAAATTCCGGTGATTGATATCGTGGAATTAGGAATCGTAAGAGATGCACAAATCACAGGTGAAAATACTTGTGAAGTGATCATTACGCCTACTTATTCTGCCTGTCCTGCAATGTTTACCATTGAAGAGGATATTATCAAAATGATGAAAGAAAACGGGTGGGAAGCAAAAGTAGTTACCAAGATGTTTCCGATCTGGACAACGGACTGGATAACTGATGAAGCGAGAGAAAAACTTCGTGTTTACGGAATCACCCCTCCTGAAAAAGGAGCCGATGAACATCATATCGGGAAACCGAAAAAATGTCCACGCTGTGGTTCTGAGCATACCAAACAGATCAGCAGATTTGGGTCTACTTTATGTAAGGCCTCTTATCAATGCCTAGACTGCCTGGAACCTTTTGATTATTTTAAATGTCATTAAGTGTAACGATAAATTAATGTACAATCAATAAAACTGACGGATATGCAGAGCATAACGATGCTGTTGTTAGATTGTTAAAATCTTAGGTGGTTACATGAATTTATATTGTTAAATTAGTGCATTGTTAAATAATAAATTAATAAAACTATGTATACACAACTCGATATTGAAACGCATTTTGACGGGAAGCTTAAAATTGCATATCTTAATCAACCGGAAACAATGAACGCCCTTACCAAGCCGGCTTTATCAGATCTTAGAGATTTTGTTAAAGAATGCAGTGAAGACGAAACGGTAAGATGTGTTGCTATCTCCGGAAGAGGAAGAGCGTTTTGCTCAGGTCAGAATCTGGATGAAGCTTTTGTAGTAGGAAAAGAACACCATGATCATGACATTATCAGAAAAATTGTGGTAGACTATTATAACCCTTTAGTGTTAGAAGTTACCCGTTGCAAAAAACCGGTTATTGCTTTAGTAAACGGTCCTGCAGTAGGAGCTGGAGCGATGTTGGCTTTAATCTCTGACTTCGTTTTAGCGAATGAAAAAGCATATTTTGCTCAGGCATTTTCAAATATTGGTTTAATTCCTGATACAGGCGGAACGTACTTCTTACCGAAGCTTTTAGGCAGACAATTGGCCAATTATTTAGCATTTACAGGTAAAAGATTATCTGCAGAAGAATCTAAAGTTCATGGTCTTGTTGCTGAAGTTTTCACTGAAGAAGAATTTGTTCCAAAATCTATGGAAATTCTTGAAAGAATGGCGAATATGCCTACAGCAGCTCTTAAGCTTACAAAAAAAGCTTTTGCCAATTCTTATACCAACACATTGAAAGAACAGCTTGAGCTGGAAGGAGACCTACAGCAGGAAGCTGCAGAAACAGAAGACTTCATTGAAGGAGTAAATGCCTTTTTACAGAAAAGAAAACCTAATTATAAAGGAAGATAATTAATTTGAAAATGAATTAATTTGAGAATTTAAAAATGAGAAATGACAAAGAAAATATTATTGTAAATAAAACTTTTGATTTTGCACTCAATATTATTGAATTTTCAGAAGATTTATACGAAGCGAAAAAATTTCCTTTGGCAAATCAAATTTTTAAATCAGGAACTTCAATTGGAGCAAATGTTAGAGAAGCTCAAAATGCAGAAAGTAAAGCAGATTTTATTCATAAATTAAAAATTGCAGCTAAAGAAGCTGATGAAACAGAATATTGGCTTTTGCTGTGCTTAAAATCTCCATATTTGAAATCTCCAAACGAAAAATTAATATCTGATTTAAAAGAAATTCTATTAATTATGTCTAAAATTATTTCAAGCTCAAAATTAAAATAATTTTCAAATTAATTCATTTTCAAATTTTCAAATTTAAAATATGAATGTAGGAATTATCGGTGCCGGAACGATGGGAATCGGCATTGCACAAGTAGCCGCAACGAACGGATGCAAAGTTTGGGTATATGACGCCAACGCAAAACAAGTAGAAACGGCAACGGTAGGTCTGGAAAAAACATTGACCAAATTGGTTGATAAACAAAAAATTTCGGCAGAGAAAATGACTGAAATTTTAGCGAATATTTCCATTGCTACAGAATTGAAGGATTTCAAAGATTGTGAGCTGATTATAGAAGCCATTATCGAAAACAAAGAGATTAAAACTAAAGTGTTTACAGAGCTTGAAAATTATGTTTCAGAAAGCTGTATCCTTAGTTCCAATACCTCATCTATTTCTATCACCTCTCTTGGTGCAGAACTAAAGAAACCGGAGCGTTTCATCGGAATTCACTTTTTCAATCCGGCTCCGTTGATGCCTTTAGTGGAAGTTATTCCATCCTTATTGACAGAAAAAACTTTAGCAGAAAAAATCTATAACCTCATGAAAGAATGGGGGAAGACTCCGGTTATTGCCAAAGATATTCCAGGATTCATTGTCAACAGAATTGCCAGACCTTACTATGGGGAAGGACTTAGAATTGTTGAAGAGAATATTGCAACACCGGAACAGGTGGATGATGCCATGAAAACACTAGGTAACTTCAAAATGGGACCTTTTGAATTGATGGATCTTATCGGAGTTGATGTAAACTTCGCTGTAACAACAACCGTTTATAAAGACTATTTCTACGATCCGAAATATAAACCATCATTACTTCAGCAAAGAATGTCTGAAGCCAAACTTCACGGCAGAAAAACAGGAAAAGGTTTCTACGATTATAACGAAGGAGCAGATAAGCCTGTCGCTCAGAAGGATGATTCTTTATACCAGCAGATCTTTTTAAGAATCATTTCAATGCTGATCAATGAAGCTGTTGAAGCCAAAAGATTAGGTGTTGCCAATGACGAAGATATTGAACTGGCAATGCAGAAAGGCGTAAATTATCCGAAAGGATTATTAGGCTGGGGCAAAGAAATCGGATATGCAGAAATCTCCGAAACCCTACAAAACCTATACGAAGAATATCAGGAAGAAAGATACAGACAAAGTCCTTTGTTGAAGAAAATGTAATATGAAATATTTTCCTGAAAGATATGATGAAATAAAATCTTTAAACTCTGTTGAAAAGATTTTATTAAATATAAATAGTAATAGTGAGAAAAGTTATTCTCTAACAATGAATCGCATTAATAAATTTTTAAGAGGATATACAGAGAAAAATTTTTTTAAAGTAATAAGTGCCGAGGTACCATTGGGAGCTTTATGTGTTTTTGAAGGTCAATTGTTTCAAAAGGAACATGAGACAATAATAAAGTTGAATTCAAAATTTCATAGAATTTTTAGAATAATGTTATTTGTTTGGGGCATTCTTCCGGTTTTTGCGATAATTGTTAATTGCTTTCAAACTGGAGCAACGGCACTAGCATTATTATTACCAATTGCTATGTTTTATACAATAATCTACTTCATAATTAAATTTTATTTCAAAAGATTATGAAAATGGAATTAAAGACTTAAAAATAATTATTAATGAATGAAGTTAAGTCAATATAATGAATATAGAAGAATTCAGAGCTGAGTTAGAAATCAGGCTTTTCATTGAGAAACAGTATTTAACTCAGGAGGCTTCCTCTGTCAATGCTGAGGAAAGGCTTGAGCTGTTAGGAAAGTTTAATGAGAAATATAAAGAGCTGATCAAAAGATTAGCCAACGAAAATGGAATTGATTTAAACGAATCCTATCCCTCTGAAAATTCATCAGACTCTGAAAATCTTTCATATGAGCAAATCATTCTGGGTAAAACAATGAATGTTTATGACAGATTATCCGATGAGCTGTATGAAGAAATAACAAACATATAATAGAAATGAATCCAAGACAAGTAGCAGATTATATGTTCAATCAGGATTATTTTTCCCAGTGGATGAATATTAAGATGATTGAAGTAAAAGAAAATTACTGTTTAATAGAAATGCCGATTAAGAAAGATATGATTAACGGGCTTAAAACAGTTCATGGCGGGGTTACCTTTGCTTTTGCAGACTCTGCGCTGGCATTTTCATCCAACAATACCGGAGATGCTGCAGTAGCGCTGAACTGTATCATCAATTTTACGAAAGCAGGAAAAGAAGGAGATGTCTTCAGAGCAGAAAGTGTGTTGGTGAATGACACGAGAAAAACAGCCGTTTATGACATCCAGATAACCAATCAAAGTCAGGAACTAATTGCAAAATTTGTTGGAACGGTTTACAAAATCGGGAAAAAAGTAACTGACTTATAAAAACTAAAACCAGACACCAAATTAAACAAAATGAGAAAAATAATTGCATTGCTTTTCGGGATTTCAGCTCTTTTGATGAATGCCCAACAGAAAGTAAATGAAGCTTTGAAAAAAGAACTCGATGAGATTATGAAGGTGGATCAGGGATACAGAAAACTGTTTGATACCGAAATAACGCCGGAGAAAAAAGAACAGCTGCTGAAAGATCTGAATATTGACAAAGAAGAGTTCAAAAAGAAAGGCTGGCAGATGGTGGCAGAACATGATAGTCTGAACGTGCAGAAAATAGAAAATATTATTGCTCAATATGGCTATCCCGGAAAAACATTGGTAGGAGAACCTACCAATCAGGCCGCATGGTACGTAATCCAGCATTCAACCAAGATTGGAAAATATCTTCCTTTCATAAAAGAAGCTGGGAAAAAGAAAGAAATTCCTTTTACATGGGTTGCCATGATGGAAGATAGGTATCTGATGCAGGAGGACAAAGAACAGATCTACGGTACACAGGGAAAAGGAGAAATGACAAAAGATAAGAACGGAAAACAAGTCTTTGTCAATTTTGTCTGGCCTGTTAAAGATCTTAAAAATGTTAATAAAAGAAGAAAAGAAGCAGGTTTTGATTCCACTATTGAAGAAAACGCCAAAAGAATGTACGGGCCGGATTTCAAATATGAACCCTATACTTTAAAACAGGCTTTAGAACTAAGAAATAAAAACAAATAAATAGAAAAAAGGAGTTTGATAATTTCAAATTATGCATTATCCTATTTTTAAAATAAAATTATGAACAACGTATACATCATAGACTATGTCAGAACTCCCATCTCAAAATTGCAGGGAGGATTATCAGAAGTAAGAGCAGATGATTTAGCTGCTATTGTGATCAAAGAAGTAGTTGCGAGAAATCCTGAAGTTCCTGTAGAGGAAATTGAAGATGTTATTTTCGGATGTGCCAACCAGGCAGGAGAAGATAACAGAAACGTTGCAAGAATGGGACTTTTACTGGCTGGTCTTCCTTATAAAATCGGAGGTGAGACGGTAAACAGACTTTGTGCTTCGGGAATGTCTGCAGTAGCCAATGCATTCCGTTCCATTGCTGCAGGAGAAGGAGAAATTTATATTGCAGGAGGCGTTGAGCATATGACGCGTTCTCCTTATGTGATGTCAAAACCAAGTGCTGCTTTCGGAAGAGACAGCCAGATGTTTGATACTACTTTCGGATGGCGTTTCATCAACCCTAAAATGAAAGAATTGTACGGAGTTGACGGAATGGGTGAAACTGCTGAAAACTTAGCAGATATCCACCAGATCAGCAGGGAAGATCAGGATAAATTTGCTCTTTGGTCTCAGCAGAAAGCAACGAAAGCTCAGGAAAGCGGAAGGCTGGCAGAAGAAATTGTAAAAGTTGAAATTCCTCAAAGAAAAGGAGATCCTGTTGTTTTTGAAAAAGATGAATTTATCAAGCCGACGTCTTCAATGGAAGGTTTGGCGAAACTTCGTCCGGCTTTCAGAAAAGAAGGAACGGTAACTGCAGGAAATGCTTCAGGAATGAATGACGGAGCCGCTGCTTTGATTTTAGCAAGTGAAGAGGCCGTAAAAAAATATGGATTAAAACCAAAAGCAAAAATCCTGGGATCATCCGTAGCAGGGGTAGAGCCAAGAATCATGGGAATCGGTCCTGTAGAAGCCACTCAAAAATTATTGAAGAGATTAAATCTTTCTCTTGAAGATATGGACATCATCGAACTCAACGAAGCATTCGCAGCACAGGCACTTGCTGTGACAAGAAGTTTAGGATTAAAAGATGATGACGCAAGAATAAATCCAAATGGTGGAGCAATAGCAATTGGCCACCCACTGGGAGTTTCCGGGGCAAGAATTGTAGGTTCTGCAGCTATGGAACTTCAGAAGCAGGATAAGAAATATGCATTGTGTACCCTTTGTATCGGTGTCGGACAGGGATATGCAATGGTAATCGAAAAAGTATAATTAATTTGAAAGTGAGTTGATTTGAGAATTTGAAAATGTTTAAAGACATTATCAATTTTCAAATTATCCCATTCTCAGATTTTCAAATTAAAAAATATGAACATCTACTCATATCACGGGATTCGTCCCATTATAAAACCATCTGCTTACATTCACCCGCAGGCAGTCATTATCGGGAACGTAGAAATAGGAGAAGAAGTATATATTGGTCCCAATGCGGTAATCCGTGGCGACTGGGGGAAAATTATCATTAAAGATGGAGCCAACGTACAGGAAAACTGTACTCTTCATGTTTTCCCGAATATAGAAACTATTTTAGAAGAATCTGCACACATAGGACATGGTGCAATCATTCATTCAGGACACATCGGAAAAAACTGTCTGATTGGAATGAATTCCGTTGTGATGGACAAAGCCTATATAGGTGATGAAAGTATTGTGGGAGCTTTGGCTTTTGTACCAGCGAATTTCAGATGTGAACCAAGGAAACTGATCGTTGGAAGCCCTGCAAAAATTATCCGTGACGTTTCTGACGAAATGATCCACTGGAAAACAGAAGGAACAAAACTCTATCAGGAGCTGGCAAGAGAAGGGAAAGAAGCTATTCTGCCTTGTGAGCCTTTTACAGAATATGTTCAGCAGATTCCAACAAAAATTGTTGATTACAGCATTTGGGATGACATAAAATAATAGTGTATAAGAAAATCTATTAGTTTCAAAATTTTAATACCAGATGTAAAATGATTAATACAGAAAATTTTGAATTTGAAGGTACATATCACATCTTCTCTCATGTAAATGGGACTGAAGTTATTTTTCGTGAGCCGTCAAATTATCAATTTTTTCTGAAAAAGGTAGAAAAATATATTCTTCCGATCGCTTATATTTATGCTTATTGTCTATTACCTAATCATTTTCATTTATTGTTAAGATTTAAGAATTTTGATGATGTGAATAGTGAAAATGAGCATCAGTTTTTAATGAAGCATTTTGGGAATTTATTGAATGCTTATGCTAAAGCTTACAACAAAAAATATAATAGAAAAGGAGCTCTTTTTCTGAATGCAATAAAACGAAAGAAAATATCTGATGAAAAATATTTATTGAAAGTTTTACATTACATCCATAATAATCCGATTAATCACGGATTGGTAAATAAAATTGATCAATGGAAGCATTCCTCGTATAATTCGTATTTAAATTCTGAAAAAGAAAGTAAATTGAATAGAAAAGAAATCATGCGGTATTTTGATTCGGTAGAAATTTTTAGAAATTATCATAAGTCTACTATTGAATATGATTTTTTAAATTTTGAATAATTGCTAATAATCAAACCTAACGGGTTTTTAAAACCCGTTAGGTTTAACAAAAATAAATATGATTAAAAAAATTGCATTTGTATGCAGTATGGTGTTGGCGATGAATGGTGTGGTATCAGCGCAGACTGTTACAACAAAACCGCTTACAATAGGAGAAGTGAGGACGATCAAGTCCAAAACGTTAAATGAAGACAGAACGTTGAATATTTATCTTCCACAAGGCTATGATAAAACAAAATCATACCCGGTGATCTATCTGTTGGATGGAAGTATAAATGAAGATTTTATTCACGTGACAGGATTAGTACAATTCTTTAATCAGATGTATTCCATGCCGGAAACCATCGTGGTAGGAGTTGCTAATGTAGACAGAAAAAGGGATTTTACTTTTCATACAGATTTGAAGGACTTGCAGAAAGATTATCCTACAACAGGACATTCGGATAAGTTTATTGCATTTGTTGAAAAAGAATTAAAACCTTATGTGGAGAGTCAGTTCAAAACAACAGACAAATATTTGTTCGGCCAATCTTTGGGAGGACTTTTGGCAACAGAAATCCTTTTGAAAAAGCCGGAAATGTTCAATAACTATTTTATTATCAGTCCAAGTTTATGGTGGGATGATGAAAGCCTTTTAAAACAGGCTCCTCAATTACTTACAAAATCTTCGGATACTAAAAAGTTTGTCTATCTTTCTGTAGGAAAAGGAGAACATCCTGTAATGGTAAAAGATGCCGAGGCTTTCTACGATGTTTTGACAAAAGCAGGAAAGAAAAACTGGACATTAGAATATAAAATGATGGAAACAGACAATCACGCAACCATTCTTCACAGAAGTTTATATGAAGGATTAGTGAAAATGTTTCCCTATCAGGAACCGAAATAAAGATAAATATAATAACATGACAATATAAGCTGTAATAGTCACACTTGTCATGCTGAGCGTAGTCGAAGCATCTCACTGGTAAACTATTACACCCTTACATTGATAAATTAAATATTTTATGGAAAAGTTAAAAAACTATATCTACGGAGAATGGGTAGAAGGCACCGGAAACGGAGTTCCTTTGTACAATGCCGTTACAGGAGAGCAGGTAGCTGTTTCCGATACAGAAGGGCTTAATTTTGAGCAGGCTCTTGACTATGGAAGAACAGTAGGATATAAAAACCTTTCTTCAATGACTTTCTACGACCGTGGAGAAATGTTGAAAAAAGTAGCACTTTACCTGCTGGAAAGAAAGAAAAAATATTACGACTTATCATATAAAACAGGAGCTACCCATGTAGATTCATGGGTGGATATTGAAGGAGGTTTCGGAACTTTCTTTACCTATTCCGGATTGGCAAAAAGAATGCTTCCCAATACTTCATTTTGGGTAGATGGAGATACTCAGAAGATTTCTGCTAACGGAACTTTCTTGGGAACTCATATTTTAACACCTAGTGAAGGGGTTTCTGTACAGATCAATGCCTATAACTTTCCGGTGTGGGGAATGCTGGAAAAGCTTTCTACTTCATTGTTAGCAGGTGTTCCTTCTATTGTGAAGCCATCTCCTTTCGGATCTTATCTTACCAATGCAGTATTTCAGGATATGATTGAAAGTGGAGTATTACCTGAAGGAGCTGTTCAGTTAGTTTGCGGAGAACCAGGAAATATTCTGGATTATGTACAGGATGGAGATTCTGTATTATTTACAGGTTCTGCCCATACAGGAAGAAAATTAAAATCCCTTCCTTCTATTGCAGGAAATGCAGTCCGTTTCAATATGGAAGCAGATTCCCTGAACTGTTCTATCCTCGGACTGGAAGCAAAACCGGGAACTCCCGAATTTGACTTATTCATCAAAGAAGTTCGTAACGAAATGACCACAAAAGCAGGACAGAAATGTACAGCGATCAGAAGAATTATCGTTCCTGAGCACTTAATCGGTGATGTTCAGAATGCTTTGTCTAAAGCTTTGGATCAGACTAAAATAGGAAACCCATTAAGCAGAGAAACCAAAATGGGATCTTTGGTGGGGAGACAGCAGTACGAAGAAGTTCTGAGAAAAGTAAATATCTTAAAATCAGAAACAGAACTTGTCTATGACGGAAAGCACGAGCTGGTAGATGCCGATTATGAAAATGGTGCATTTATGAGCCCGAAACTATTCCTGAATGACAAGCCTTTTGAAAAAAATATCTCTCACGATGTAGAAGCTTTCGGGCCGGTATCTACATTGATGCCATATAAAGATGCTGAAGAAGCAGCTGCACTGGCAAAAAGAGGAAAAGGAAGTTTGGTAGGTTCAATCATTTCTCATGACGAGAATTTTATCGCAGAAACTTCATGGAAAATGGCTTCCCAGCACGGAAGAATCTTTGTATTGAACAGAGATAACGCTAAAGAAAGTACGGGCCACGGTTCTCCACTTCCTACATTAATGCACGGAGGTCCTGGTAGAGCTGGAGGTGGTGAGGAAATGGGCGGACTAAGCGGTCTTCATTTCTTCTTACAGAAAACAGCCATTCAGGGATCACCGGATGTACTGAAAGCAATTACAAAGATCTACCAGCAGGGCGCAGAGAAAAAATTCTCAGACAAACATCCTTTCCAGAAATATTTTGAGGAAGTGGAAGTAGGAGATTCTTTGGAAACCGCAGGAAGAACTGTTACCGATGCAGATATCGTCAACTTCTCTAATGTTTCGTGGGATCATTTCTATGCTCATACTGATGCAACAAGTTTATCAGGAACCATCTTTGATAAGACGGTAGCTCACGGCTATTTCATTCTTTCAGCAGCAGCAGGATTGTTTGTTTCAGGCAAAAAAGGACCTGTCATTGCCAATTACGGACTGGAAGACTGTAGTTTCTTTAAACCTGTATATGCCGGAGATACGATCACTGTTTATTTAACAGCTAAAGAAAAAATCAACAGAGGAGTAAAAGGAAGAAACATTCCTTCCGGTGTTGTGAAATGGCTGGTTGAAGTGGTGAACCAAAGAGATGAGGTAGTTTGCGTGGCAACAATCTTAACATTGGTTGCAAAACAATCTCCTTTCATTGATCTGAATGTAAAAAATATTCAGAAAATGGTGAATGGATTAACAGAAAGTACTCCTGCGCTTTGGGGGAAAATGTCACCACAGCAGATGATTGAGCATTTGGAGAAGGCTCTTCTGGTAAGCTTTGGTGAACCTGAAGCAGAAAAATGTTTCACTCCAGAGGAAAATCTTGAAAAATGGCAGGATTCTCTTTACAATCACAGAGCAATGCCAAAAGAATTTACGGCTCCATTCCTTCCTCAGGATGGCTCACTTCCGGAACCAACACACAGAAATCTGGAAGCCGCAAAACAGTCATTCATGGATAACCTGAAGAAATTTGTGATCTATTACAAAGAAAATCCACAGGCAGAGCACATGAATTACGTTTTCGGAAAACTGAATAAAGAAATGTGGGAACTGATGCACAAAAAACATTTTACCCACCACTTCCAGCAGTTTGGATTGATTTAATCCAGGAAAATATAAATAAAAGTCCCTTTCAGTTACTGGAAGGGATTTTATTTTTAAATGTGATAGGAAATATATAAATTCAGAAATATTTTTTAATTATGAAATCTTTTAAAATTTCCCTTGTCTTTAGTTCTTTTTTACTTTTACTCTTTTTTTCTTGTTCTGGAAATCAAAAACCTGATAAAAAAGGTTATTTTTCTGAAGAAAAATTTGTTGATAGCCTGAATGTTGGAAGGAAGCGTAAAACCAAAGTTGAGATTGAAAAATTTCGGCATGCCAATAATGGTGATGTGTTTGTTACCTTGAATTTTTATGATCTAAAAGATATCTGGGTGGAAACTAAAGGTTCAATGTTTCATACCTGGGAATTAAAGAACAGTTTTAAATTTATCAAAGATGGAGTAACCGGTTTAGATGTTCAGATAAGTGACTTTAATAATGATGGTTTCAATGATATGACTTACCAAAGCGGAATAGCTGGAAGGGGAGGAAATACTGTAATGACCTTATTTGTATATGAACCGAAAAATAAAGATTTTATCCACATCAAAAATTCAGATAATTATCCAAACCTCAGTTTTAATTCAAAACTAAATTGTATCAATTCTGTAATTTTAACAGGTTCTACGACAACCGCATTTCTAAAAATTAAAAATGATTCCCTCGATGAATTTGCACGAGTAGATGTTTCTGATAAAATAGTGGTGGAAGAAAAAGATTCTACAGGTAAGTTTAAAATTATTGAAGAAAAACTATTCAAAGGGAATGATGATGATTTTTATAGGACTTTTAGAAATTACAAACCTTTAGAATATTAATTGGTTTATTTTATATAGATGGGAATGTTCATTATCTCAGTTAGCTATATTCTTTTTGCTTAAAAATGATTAACTTTAATAGGCGAAATCCGAAAAGCATATAGAGTAGGAAAGAATATCAAAACTGATTACTATGAAAAACTTAAAAAAACTTTCAAGACACGAGTTGAGATCTCTTAAAGGAGCCGGGCCAAACTGGTCTTGTGCCCTTAATCCTTGTCCTCCCGGAAGCTGTTGTCTTCCTGGAAGATGGCCTGATATTGCCAGAGCATGTTATATATGTGCCGATTCTTAGATTTTTTTTAACTTAAAACAATACATAAAGCTGCAATTCTCTGTGATTTGTAGCTTTATTTTTATAATGTCTTTTTAAGCTTAAAATATCCATACATTAAAAGAGGCAAAGCAAATATCTGAAACAAAAAAACAAGCAGTGAGGGAATTCCTTCTAAATGGCTTTCATTAGCTTTCATGAAGAGCTGTTTGCCTAGTGGCCCGTTCGAGAATATAACAATATTACACAAATTCCAGCCAAGATGGAGGCCTATAGGAAGGTACAGAGATTTTGTCTTAGCAAAAGATATTGCCAGCATCCAACCAAAGATGGTGGTCATTACAAAAATAATTCCCATCTGAAAAGGATTTCCGAATGCATTATAAGAAAACCAGTGATAGATGCCAAAACAGATCGAGGAAAAGATACAGGCTTTTATGTTTCCCCATTTTTCAATAGCAAGATACAGTAATGCACCTCTGAAAAGTAATTCTTCAAATAATACAGACTTTGCCACCCACCATGTACTCATTAATACTGTAGTAAATGTTAATTGATTATTCAAAATCCAGCTGTTGCTGATAAAGACTGTTGTCATGATATGGTAAAGGCTGCAGATCACGGCTGCCAAAAGAAAACCAATGCTCCAATGAATCAATCTTATTTGGCTGGGTTTCAATCCTAAAGCAGAAAGATCCTTTTTTGCCATGAACTTAAGGAGAATCCATGAAATGATAAGCTCAATTATAATTCCGGTCATTGGTTAAAAATTTTGAGTTAAAGAAAAAAAAACTTCTTTGAGTCATCAATTACATAACCGTATTCATTGAAAGCGAAGTTACTGAAAATAAATAAAGACTCCTTAGGCAATTTGTAGACGTAGATGTTCCAGATAATAAAAGACACTACCGGTAAATCTAAATTATGGAAGAAAAACTATTTCAAGGATCCGGTGAAGACTTTTATCGTACTTTTAGAAACTATAAACCTTTAAAATATTAACTTTATACAAAGAAAGGCTTAATAGGTCTTTCTTGATAAACAACATACTATGGAATTACAATTTTTCAAAGACTTTAACTTTGCAGATTTCTGGAATGAAAGTAGCTATTCACAAAGAGATTATGTTGAAGAATTTCCGGATGATGAAATGATTGCCTCCGTCGAAGAAGAACTGGGCTATAAACTTCCTGCATCCTATATTGAACTCATGAGAATTCAAAATGGAGGATTGGTGGATAAAGACTGTTTTCCAACTACAGAAGAGACTTCCTGGGCAAACGATCATATTGCTATTACAGGAATTATGGGAATTGGCAGAAATAAAACAAATTCTATCTGTGGAGAACTTGGAAGTAAGTTTATGATAGAAGAATGGGGATATCCAAATGATGGGGTTTATATTTGTGATTGCCCGTCAGCAGGACATGATATGATCTTACTAGATTATTCTAAATGTGGAAAAGATGGAGAGCCTGAGGTGGTACATGTAGACCAAGAAGATGAATATAAGAAAACATTTCTTGCCAAAAATTTTGAAACCTTTATTAAAGGATTAAAAGAAGAGGATGATTTTGGTAATGAGTAATATCTTTAAACAAAACATAAATATAATTAGAAAAAGTAATGAACGAAAACTGGATGCAAAAGTGGGAAGAAGTGAAAAATATTTTGATTTGTCCTACAGATCTCGAAACGTATTTTACTTCTGATGAAATTCTGGGACAGAAAATGGAGACGATGGAAATAGGAAATGTTTCTCTTCCTTCGGGGAAAGTGGTGGTAAGAGATCCGTTGGTTTCTTTAAATGCCAATCAATCACCTTATTTTATTCAGGCTCCGAAAGGAAATTTTCCTGTGACGATTGCGGTGGTAAAATCTGATGATTGGGGAGACAGATATGCTGTTGTAAAAGTTGAATTTACCAAAGAAAAACCTGTTGTTTACAGAGAAGCATTAGTTGGGATTGAAGAATTGGAGGACGTAGCTGAAGATGATTATTTTGGTTTCGCCGTGGATGCTGGTTTAGGATGTATTACTGATAAAGAAGTACTTCCTTTTGTAGATCAATTTGTAGATGGAATGGCTGTTGACAATGTTTATGATGATTATTTCGCTGAAATTTTCTCACAAAGCTATAAAGACCATCCCAATAATCAGAGGGAAGCGGGTGATTGGATCAATTGGACGGTTCCTGGTACCAGCTACCAGATTCCAATGTTTGCAAGTGGTTTTGGTGATGGTACTTATCCTGTTTACTTCGCGTATGATGCTAACGAAGAAATCTGTGGTTTATACATTCAATTTATCGATATTGAATTGGCTTTAAGTGACGAAGATGAGGACGAAGACGAGGATGGTGATGACGATCAACCTGAAAATTTTGTTTTTCTTAAAAATTAAGTATGAATACAACTTTTGCAGATCATGTCATCGAGTTCAATAAAAACCTTAACTATACAGGAAAACTTCCTGAAGGTTTTGAAGTCTTGAACCCTTATCTGGATAATCCTGAAACATTGACGGTCATGCAGAAGTTTTATCACAAATATTACAATGATTCAGCCCAGAGAAAATTCATCATTGGAATTAATCCTAGCCGCCATGGAGCAGGGGTTACAGGCGTTCCGTTTACCGATACTAAAAGACTTGAAAGCATTTGTGGAATAAAAATGAAATCTGCCCGTACTCATGAAGTTTCTTCCGTTTTTATATATGATATGATTGAAGAATATGGCGGTGCAGATCTTTTCTATAAAGACATTTATATCAATTCTCCATTTCCGCTGGCTATTGTGAGAAAAACAAAAAACGGATGGCTTAATGCCAATTATTATGATGATAAAAAGTTGTTTGAAGCAGTAAAAGACTTTATGATCGAATCTCTGAAGAAACATATCAGCCTCAATCTCGATACATCAGAGGTTTTTGTTTTAGGTAAAAAAAATGCTGACTTTATTTTAAAACTAAATAAAGAAGCAAAGCTGTTTGATACCATGACTGTTCTGGAACATCCCAGATACATTCAGCAATACAAATCAAAAGAAAAACAGCTGTATATAGACAAATATATTCTGGCATTGAAAAAACAAAACCCTTAATAAAAGCATTAAGGGTTTTGTCATTCATGAATTAGAATCTTTATGGGATATAGAACTTTTATAAAATTTCCTGAAATTAGTTTTTAATTACTTTCGTTGATTCTGTTGCTGTTTTGATAATATAAACTCCTTTCGGAAGGTCTGAAATATTGATTTCATTATTTCCTCTCTGGGTTTGTATTGTTTTCAGCGTCTTACCATCCAGGCTGTAGATTTTAGCTTCACTGGCTTTTTCCGTTGTGATAGAAATAGGTCCGTTGGTTGGGTTAGGATAAACAGTCAGGTCTTTTTTAATGCTTTTAGCTTCTGAAGTACCCAATACCAGATTGCTGTCTTTTACCCAGGTGAAAGCATCCAGGCCAACATATCTGAATGCTCCGCCAACTGTTAGTTGTAGTTCATCAATCACAATGTTGGAATAATTTTGACCATTTAAGTTGGTGAGATCAATCAGGGTATATCCGTTTGTACTTCCTAAGCTTGTTGCGAAGCCTGTAGTTTTTGTTTGGGTAAATTTTGTTACTCCGCTTAATTTTCCTGTTACAGTAAGTGTTCCTGCTACATTGAGATCCAGATTTAGTGCTGAAAGATACATCCAGAATCTGTTTACCTTAAATAAATTTGAAGTGGTTTTAATACTGAATGATGGCGGAAATTGAGTGTCATTGGAATTGTCAATGTATCTGTTATCATTAGCTGTTCCGCTCCATCCTGTTCCCGGAAAATTCCCCTGGATGTCAAAAACACTTACATGTGAAATGATATTGAAAATGACTCCATTGTCGGTGAAGCTTGTACTTCCGTGTGATTCCGTTTCAAATTGTTCTGTACTGGTCTGCCCGAATGAGAAAATTGAAATGAGCAGACTACAAATTGTTAAAAAAGTAGTGCTTTTCATGATTTTTTTGTTTTAAATATTAGGTATTATGAATATTAATCTCTTGGAGGATAAATGCCTTCAACACAGATGATATAATTTAAACCCAGATAAGGAGGCATATTATTCACTGGTACATTTTGTCCTACAAAAGAAATGCTTTGTCCGTTAATTACGGTGTCAGGATTAGAATCATTTATAAAGCTGGACACCACGTTGAAATCTCTTCCTACCTGTGTTCCCGAGATGGCAATAGATGATGTTGTAGTAGGGGTTGATGAGTTGGCATTCTTATTAGCAACTTTCAATTGAAATCCACCTCCGATGCTTGGAAGATTTGAAGTTAAAAGAGTATTCTGTGTAGTACCGGATACCACTCCCAAAGGATAAAACTGGTTAGCATTTACATTTCCTGCTCCCAAAGCCATACGTCCTTTTAAATTAGGCAGCGCAAAAGTAGTAATACCATCTCCTCCGTAAGTTGTTCCTAAAATAGAGAATAAGGCCGAATTTCTTGAAATGCTTATTAAACTTCCGTCGCAAAACATCCAGCCTTTAGGCGCGAAATTTCCTGCAAATAACTTTACAATTCCAATGTACTCTTCCATGGTAATGATTTTTTAGTTTTAAATTCTCTTACTCTTTTATGGGCTTTTCAGATTCCGCCTTTTGGTTATTATTTCTAAGCCAAAGGAACAACTATTAAGAAATGAGTACTAGAGTAGAAAATACCAAATTAAAGATTCCGTATTTCTACGTAAAGGGAATCTTGTAAAAGGTACATCTATAATGGAAATTATTATCTTTAAGTTTCTCTGAAAGAGCTGTATTTCGTATTTTTGTAAGAATCCAATAAAAATAAAAATGAGCGAATTTGTAGCATCAGAAATTAAAAATAATATTGCCGAGATCAGTTTCGGAACACCCAAAAGTAACTCTCTTCCGGGAGCAATTTTAGAAAAACTGGCAGCAACCATTCTCGAAGAGGGTGCAAAAGATGAGGTTAAGGCTATTTTAGTAAAAAGTGCAGGGGAAAAAGCTTTCTGTGCAGGCGCAAGTTTTGATGAGCTTTTAGCCATTGAGGAACTGGAAGCTTCCACACAATTCTTTGGTGGTTTTGCAAAAGTTTTGAATGCCATGAGAAACTGTGGAAAGATCGTAGTGGTAAGAGTTCAGGGAAAAACAACCGGTGGGGGAGTTGGAATTGCCTGTGGAGCAGATTATTGTTTTGCAACAAAAGATTCAGCTTTAGCACTTACTGAGATCAATCTTGGAATAGGACCTTTTGTAATAGGACCTTATGTAGAAAGAAAAATAGGGAAATCACAATTCTCTGCGATGGCAATTGATGCAGATTTCAGGTCTGCTGAATGGGCTGAACAGCATAATGTCTACCATTCCGTATCAGATTCTATCCAGGAGATGGATGAGAAACTGGAAAAGTTTTTGCAGACTTTAGCATCAAGAAGCAATGATGCTTTGGCTTTAATTAAAAAAGTTTCATGGGAAGGTACAGACCATTTCAATGAATTGATGCCAGCAAGAATTCATATGAGTGCAAGTCTTATCCTTGAAGATTCTGCTAAGAAAAATATTGAGTCCATTAAAGAAAAGTTGAGAGCGAAATAATTTTTTCTTTATTAAAAAAATAATAGGATTTTACTCTATACATGATCCGGCGAAACATTTGTTCTGTCGGATTTTTTATGTCTTAATGTTCAATACAGATTTACGCTGGGAATTCCTGATTCCAAGAACGGAGATCAATGCCAATCCATTGATTGTTCAGAATCCGTTATAAAAAAAACAAATTTTAATATATCTTTGAGAACCTCGCTTTTAGCGGGGTTTTCTTTTTCCTAAACAGGAAATCACTTGTTGCAAGATAATCAAAGCTCCTTGATAGAAAGAGCTGTTTTGCTGTATTTTAAATACGTGACAACAACTTTTGCTCCGGTTTTATATCGGGAATAATCATCCTGATTCACCAAGAGCCTTATTTTTTTATTTTTAGCTGGGCCGGCAAATGTCAGGTATCCGCCATACTCTGTTGTATCTGAATCAATCACAATGCTTAATAATTTGTTCTTGCCAGTGGTTTTATCTTTTGTCCAGTTCCGACGGTCATATCCGGTTACAAGAAGATACATTATATAAGCAAAACCAAACAGCATCAATCCCGCTCCTGCAAACAGAATGTAATCATAATATTTGAATTTGCTGAATTCGTCTTTAATAAAGAAAGCAGCCAAAGCCATCACAAAAAATGTACAGCCGCCAAGTATAGCAGGCATTACCTGCGTGATTTTTCTTTGATCTGTTTCAAATTTTTGTATTTCCTCATCACTTAGCGGAATATTCTCCTCCAAATGTACCTCCGTATAATCTGGTTGAATTTCTGACATATCATTTTATTTATATTATTTTCTTAAAGTTAGGAATTGCCGGAATGGGATGTGAAAAAAATATCATCAAAATTTAAAACAAATAATTGGTGGATTAAAAATAAATTATAACTTTGTAATTCAAAGTTCTTTTTATGGAGACAAAAAACTATCACGAAGACTTATCCCATATCCGTTCCATGATGGAACGGTCTTCCAGATTTATTTCTTTAAGTGGATTATCCGGAGTTGTTGCCGGATTAACGGCAATTATTGGGGCTATTTATGTATATTTTGTTTTTCAGAGGGAGGGAATCAGCTATTTTGATGGTGACAGGAATATTCTCGGTCCGGCCCTGGTTAAAGAGCTTGTTGTGATCGGAATTGTTATTTTAGTGGTTGCTATTCTTAGTGGCTATATTTTTACCGCTCATAAAAGTAAAAAGAAAGGATTGAAGATCTGGGATGCCACTACAAAACGGCTTTTGATTACCTTTGCAGTGCCTTTGATAGCAGGAGGCGTTTTTTGCCTGGCACTTCTTTATCATCATCTTTTTGTTTTCATCGCTCCGGCAACATTGATTTTTTACGGATTGGCATTAGTATCGGCAGAACGATATACCTTAACGGATGTGAAGTATCTGGGATATTTTGAAATTGTCTTAGGACTTATTTCTTTATTCTTTTTAGGTTGGGGGTTAGTGTTCTGGGCTATTGGTTTCGGAATTTTGCACATCATATATGGTTTGATTATGCATAAAAAATATAAATAATGGGAATTGGCTTTGTCATATTGATACATCTTTTCTTCTTATTTGTTTTAAGCTTTATATGTGCTGTTGTAAGTTGTACAATTACTTATTTTATCAGTAAAAAAGAAAGAAGGAAAAGGAAATTACTATTGGCATTTATTGCTCCATTTGTTGGATTTTATACATTCTATATTGTTGGAATTATTGGTTTATCCATTATAACAAATAATAAGAAAGTTGACATCGGTATTGGTGATGCATGGTATGTTCCTTTGAAAAATGACTATCAATTATTATTTATCGACTTACCGGAACAAGCGAGCATTAATAAAGAAAATGGACCGACATTGGTTTCAGGAGTTACAAAAGTGGAAGAGTATGGCAATCAGATTTTTGGAAAAACTTTTGATAATGAATATTTTTTAGTGAATACAAAAACAGATGAGGTGAAAACTTTTCATACAGAGAAAGAATTGATAGGTTTGTATGCAGGAAGGAAACTCAATCTGGCAGACGCAACTGAGTTTTATTCAGAAAGGAAAAACGATATTATGGGTTATTGGCCTATGTTTATAGGATTCTTATCTCTTCTTGTCAGTTTTGGAGCAGTGTATATCTGGAAGATGATATTAATTTTTTATATAAAATTCGCTTCATTCATTATAAATAAAGCGTTCCGGGGAAAAAAGGAAATTTTTAATCCTTATTTTTGCACCGATTTTTTAAGGAAATTGAATAACCTTGATTCTATTTTGGATAGATCTAAAGAAAATGATCAGCGTCAGCTGTTCAGAATAATTAAGCTAAAATAAAATGATTAAAATAAATCAACTCAATAAAGAATTCGAAAGCCGTGTAAGACTGGGCATAATGTCCGTTCTTATGGTCAACGACTGGGTTGATTTTTCAGAAATGAAAGGCTTGCTTGGAATTACAGATGGAAATCTGGCCAGTCACAGTAATGCATTGGAGAAAGCTGGATATATTGAGGTGAAAAAAGAATTTGTCGGGAAAAAGCCCAAGACATCTTACCGTGTTACGCAAAATGGACGGCAGGCGTTTACAGAACATTTGGATGCTCTTGAAAAACTACTGGGACGATAGTCCTATATTTTTTTGAAAATTAACTTTGAATTACAAAGTACTTTATAATTTAAAATTTAAATAAAATGATAACACAAAAACAAAAAACAGTGACAATTTATGCCCTTCCATTGGTTTTACTGTGTATTCCATTGCTGGGAAATCTATTTTCTAAAGAAGTAAACTGGTCAGCTTCAGATTTTCTGATAGCAGGAGCTTTACTCTTTACAACAGCTTTTTCGATCAATCTGGTCAGGAACAAAATCAAAAAACAAAGTCAGAAAGTTTTGATCTGCATTTTCATTTTGCTGGCTCTTGCACTGATCTGGATCGAACTGGCGGTAGGGATTTTCGGAAGTCCGTTTGCCGGAAGCTAAAATTAAGTTGCTTACTAAATCTAAATAACGATGAAAGATTCAGAAATAATAGATCTAGGCAAGGCTATATTCGGAGTGTTTTTTTCAGTGGGAACTCTTTGCCTTTTAGGAGCACTCGTTACAAAGGATGATTGGTTTGCTGGAGCAGGCTACTTGTTAATCATTTTTGGAGTTCCGGTCAACTTATTATGCATACTGGGGTTTTTGACATATGGTGTTATAAATACATCAAAATTCAAAGAATGTATGATAGCCATTGGTATCCTTTTGATCAATATACCCATTGCAATTTTTTATACAGCTATAGGACTTAATAGTCTACATTAAAATAAATACACTATGAAAAAAATACGCGTTCAGTTTCTGCTTTTTGTGTACGATAAAACTCAGAAATTATACAGAAAATACTTTAAAAAGAAAAAAAGACAATGGCAGTTCAATGAAAAACAGCTGCTGGAATTTCAGGAAGACTCTCTGGGAAGAAAGCTGGGTGAATTCTACAGGAAGCATGGGTTTTCAATGATCCCCAAAATGGAAAACCATGATGTACACCATCTGATCACCGGCTGTGGAACCAACTTTGAGGATGAAATCGCCATGCAGTACCTTCTTTTAGGAAACGGGAAGCTCAATGCGCATCTTTTGGCGGCAATCGTTTTAGGAACAATTATTCTGCCTGAATATGCGAAAATTTATATCAAAGCCTATAAAAAAGGTCAGAATATGCGTGCTTTCCATCATTGGGATTTTGAAGGGCTGCTGAGCCAGAAGTATGAACATGTAATGGACTTTATTCAACAGAAAGAAACTATTGTTCTTCATTAAAACATTGATCTGATGGGAAAAATAAAATTCAGTCCACTTGGGAAAAGGTCTTTCACCCTTTCGTTTCTTTTGGGAACGCTTCTGTTAGTCGCATTTTGGTTGATAAGAGCACAATTTTTTATTGAGCTTGGCTTTTATTATGTACTCGTAACCGCTGTGATCAATATGTTTATTCTTCTGCATGAACTTATTATTTATCTTACTGACGTTTCAGACCAGAAGGCATCTGGCAATTCAGTTCTCCTTCTGCTTGTCAATATTCCGATAACAGTCTTATACCTCTATATAATGACACAGTTCACCTGGATCGGTGAGGTTCTCAAATTTTAATTTCTTAAATCTTTAATTATCATGAAAACACATCACTATATATTTCTTACCGCCATCCTGTTTGTCATTGTCTTCTACGATCAGGATATTGGCTTGAACCTTGGAATTCTGGGAATCATTTATGCAGGATTAACCCTGTTTAAAACTTCTGAGAAAAATAAAACCAAAACCCTGTATATTCTTTTTGCAACAAGCATTTTATCCAGTATAGCATTTGCATGGTATGGAGATTTTCCTTCCTTTATTGCGGTGGTAAGTTCTCTCCTTTTGTTGGGATATAAATCGAAAAACAGGAGATTGAAAATTCTATTTTTGATCCCGGTTTTTATTATAAACTGCTGCACTTCATTCTGCCGTTTTTTCAGTTTTGATGAATGGCTGCCCAAAAAGAATATTCCTGGATTATGGCAAAAAACGTTCGCTTTCATTTTAATTCCGCTGGTGCTGGTCTCCATTTTCTTTGGGATTTATTCTGCCGGAAGTGATCATTTTGCTGCCCTTTTCACAGATTATGAATTGGATATTAATCTATGGCAGGTGTTCTGCCTCTTTGTATTAGGCTTTTTTATTGCTTTTAATTACTGGAACTATGCTGTGGAAAAACTTATCTATAAAAACAATCATTTTTTGGATAATGATTTTCAAAACGATTCCCGGATACCGAAGGCTACCTATTCCTTTCTTGATCTGAGTGCCGAAAGAATGAGCGGAGTCATATCCTTTATCTTGCTGAATATTTTACTGATCTTCTTTATTATTACTTACAATTATGAACAGTTTTATGAAGCCGTGAAAACACCCGTTCAGCTTTCTGAAGAAACCCATGAAAGAGTGAATGCCGTAATTATGTCTATCATCATGGCTATTCTTGTCATCATGTTTTATTTTAAATCGGGATTTAATTTTGATCCGAAAGCGGGATTACTGAAAATCTTAGCCAAAATCTGGATTTTCCTCAATGTTATGCTTGTCATATCAGCTGCTGTTAAAAATTATGAGTATATCGTGAATTATGCATTTACTTATAAAAGATTGGGCGTTTTTGCCTTCCTTATTTTATCAATAGTAGGTCTTGCTTTGACTTTTATTAAAATTCAAAAGAAGAAAAGAAACATATTCCTTGTTAATACAATGGTTTGGTATTTTTATGGGACCATTTTAGTGTGCAGTTACTTCAATTGGGGAGATTTCATCACTTCACAGAATATGAAAAGAAAAGATTTTGCCGTCAACTATCATTTAACTTCTGTTAATTTCAGCGAAAAAGCCCTGTTGAAATATGCGGACGGAAAAAATGATCAGAAACTTAAAAAGACTTTGCAGACGAAAGTGAAAAGTGAAACTTCAAAAACATTCCTTTCAAAGATTATCTACTATCAAACCATTCAATAATCCATCATGAAAAAGCTCGTTGCCTCTTCAAGGTTTAAAATCAATATGCTCCTGATATTGATGACTGTATTCTGTTTCAGCCTCTCTGCTTTCAGATACTATATCAGTGATACAAAAGTGTTTCTGTTTCTCAACTGGAATCTTTTTCTGGCATGGATTCCTTTATTACTAAGTTCTTTTATTTTTGCCTTTAATATCAAAAGTAAAATATCACTCATCTTTATTATTATCGTCTGGATTTTGTTCTTCCCCAATTCACCCTATATTCTTACAGATCTCTTTCATCTGAGAGCGAGAAATTCAGTACCGATCTGGTATGACCTGATTGTCATTCTTTCCTATGCATGGACGGGACTGGTCTGTGGTTTTATAAGTCTTAACGATATTGAAAAAAGCCTTTCCGAATATGGTAAAAGAAACGGTATCAACGCAGTCATTATATTCTTTCTTTTCATGAGCAGTTTTGGAGTCTATCTTGGAAGATTTTTAAGATGGAACAGCTGGGATGTGCTTAATAATCCTTTCGGCCTGTTCTCTGATATTGTGGTACGGTTTATCTACCCGCTGGAATATACCAAGACGTGGGGTGTCACTGTTTTGATGGGAATTATGCTCAACTTTATGTATTTTACATTTAAATGGGTTGAAACAAATAATGATAAAAAATTGAAGCTGGAAAAATAAATCGTTAAACGGATTGGAACAGTTTTAGCATTTAATAGAACTCACCAGAATGCTATGTTGGTACATTCTTAAACTTAATTATTATGAAAAAAAGCTTATTGTTGATTCCATTGATTATTATTTCATGTAAAAAAGAACCTGCCGTGACAAGCGTTCAGGATAAGGATTCTACAGTGGTTACAGAAATGCCGGATTCTGTGGTAAAAGCAGATTCTGTAGCATTGAAAGAAAGAGATTCAATCATTAACAATGCTCCTGCCACGAAAGAAGTTCTGCGAAAAGGCGTAATGAGAACTGAAAAAGAAGGGCAGATCATTAGAATAGCTGATGCTACCCAGCTTCCTTTCACCTTGGGAGAAGAATTTAAAAAAGATGATCAGGAACTTATTTTAAAGATTACCCATTACGACCGCCCGAATATCAAAGCAAAAATTTCAACCAAAGAGAAAGATTTCAATATCCGTTTCAATCAGATCAAACTTGCCAACGGAGATTATGACGGGCCTTTCGGAAGAGAAATTACTTACGATACTCCCGGGAAAGGTGAAGTATGGCTGATTATCGGTAAAAGTAATATGGCTTCAGGAAATACCAAAGGAAGTTTTACCATAAGGGTAGAATAAGTTCAAATCAATTTGGTACAATTTCTGCAAACTAAACTCTAAGTTTAAAAATTTAAAATTATGAAAAATATAGTTCTAACAGCAATGGCCGCCTCAGCTGTACTTGTAAGTTGCGGAACCGTACAGTCGCTGGTTCAGAATACATTTCCATACACCACTAATGTTTTAGTCTCTACAGGGGTTCCTGCAGATAAAGAAGTTTCTTCCACTGCAACGGCTACCAATGTACAGACGTGGTTCGGAGGAAATAACAATGCAAAGATTAAAGACGTAAGAATTTCAGATGCTAAAATTTCTGTTGCATCCCCATCAGGAGGAAATCTGAGTGCATTCAAAACCGTTAAAATATACGTTTCATCCAATGGAACAGGAGAAAGACTGATCGCATCACGCTCCAATATATCGACCAACTCTTCCAGCTTAAATCTGGACCTGAATGATACCGGATTCCTGGATGAAATTGTAAAAAGCTCAGGATTGACGGTAAGAACAGTCTATGAGCTGAAGAATCAGACTTCTTCAGACATGAACATTAAAGTAGCCCTGAATTTCAGCAGCGTTCCAGCGCAATAACCGGATAAAAATTAATATTAAAAACCCTCTTCCAGTAGTCTGAAAGAGGGTTTGATGTGAAGTAAAATGTATAAAAATCTTTTAAAGTTTTGTGAATTTTTCAACAACTCTTCTTTGGCCTTCATTGATATTGATGATATATTGACCCGTTGGGAGCTGTGAAATATCAATTTTTTCATCAGACAAAACAGAACTTTTGATTACTGTACGCCCCTGAAGGTTGATGATTTCAAAATCCAGTTTTTTGTTTTCTGTACTTTGAATCGCAATACTACTGCTGGATGGATTAGGGTAAATTTTAACCTCCAGCGGAGATAATGTTTTTACAGGGGTTGCAAATTTACTTTCCAATTGCAGTATCGCATTTTTTACATTAGGAAGAGGCCCGATTTTCTGACCCGTTACAGTACCTCCCTGAGGAATTCCCGTAGAAATTAAAAGGTTTTTCATCGCAGATGGTGTCAGGTTCTGACCCGTAGTCTGACGATAGAAAGACTGAATTAAAATAGCTGCAGACGATACTACTGGCGTTGCAGAACTTGTACCGCTGAAATAATTATAAGTCCTGTTGTTATCATTGTCATATTTGGCATAGAAACCATAGCCCGCAGCAAGAACACTGCTTCCCCAACCCTGAACATCCACTCTGTTTCCATAAGTACTGAAACTTAATTTTGAATGGGTAGTATTGGGAGATCCTGCTCCTACAATGATAGCTCCGCTATTTCCTCTGGCAAGATAAGTTGCGTAAAACGGATCATCCAGATTCTGATTTCCGTTACCCGCAGCTGCAATGATAATAATTCCTGAATCAGTAGCTGCTTTCGTAAGATCCCAGATTACATTGTCATACTCTGCAGGACAATATTGGCCGTCTTTTCCTCCGGTCTGCATTTCATACAGAATAATATCGCCTGCCTGGGAAGCATTAATAGACCTGCTCACGGCAGAAGCTCTGTTGTATCCCACAGTAGTCCATTCCATATATCCTTTTATTTCAGAAGTACTGTAGGCAGCACCCGTAAGCCCGATGTTATCTTTTATTGAACCTAAAATACTCACCACTGCAGTTCCGTGGTCACGGTAGTTATTATTAGCTAATCCTGCATTCGGAGAATATCCCGGTTCAAGCTGTATAGAGTTTTGGTTGGTAAGCATCTCATGCGTTTTGTAAAAACCGTATTCTACATCCCTTACCCGAATATTCTGTCCGGTGATTCCTCTTGACCAGGCATATTTTGCATTGATTCCCGGATTGTCATTCAGATAGGTCTGGATGCTTTCCAGATCAGGTGTTGCTACAAAAGCGTTAACTAAAGGAGGTTCAATAGGAGTTGCACTCATCACAGATACATATTCTATTTCAGGGAACCTTTCAAGGTTGTGAATGATTTTCTGAGTGGTTTCTTCATTTTGAAGAGGCAGATCAGCCTTATAAATTCTTTTCAGTTTCTCTACAGATTCTGAGGAATTTCCGATGGCTTTGCTGTTTCTGGCCATTTCATCAAGCTTGCCGTCTGTAAAATCCAGATCGTATTTGAATGAAATTTTATTTTCTCTTGAAAATCTCTCCAGATCAGCATTTCTGCTGAATGCTGTTTTTTCTGAATTAATGCCCTTTGAAAAGCATACATAGATGATGGAATTTTGATCCTGATTCAGTTTGGGCTGGCTTTCCTGACCAAAAGACAGGGAAGAACAGAACGCAAACAATGCGAAAAGGTTGATTTTTGTTTTCATGCGATTTTGTTAAATGGTTGTAAATCAGTTTTGATTTATACCAAAAATAATAATAAAATAAAAACAAATCACATTTTTGTGAATTTATTTTTTTATTTCTTATTTCTTCCTTATGTAGAAGACTTTCATCAATTCTTCATAATAAAGCTCACAGGTTTCAAAAAACGTTGAGGTTTGGAAAATATATCTTGCATGATTACAAAAAACCATTCAGGATCGCTGAATGGTTTTGTTGAGGTATAGGTTTTAATTTTTAAAGATCATCAAACCAGTTTAATTTGTTCTTATGGTAGATTACTTTCTGCTTATTCATGATCCGATATTCAATACCAATACTGTCGTCATTGACATTAATGAGTTTTGCTTCCTGGATTGGAAGCCTTTTATCATCTAAATAAGTCTCCTTAGATGGCTGTACTGTTTTTTCTATGATGTCTGAATAAGGAATTATTGAGATTTGTTTTTCAAAAATTCCTTCTTTCTTGTAAATCGTAATAAGCGGTTTGTAAAGTGCTCCCGGACGACCTCTTTCTATTCTGTAAGTATCATCCAGCTGAACTCTTTGCTCACAGCCAATGGTGGAGAAATAATGAATAATTCCAAAAAATGGAATCATCATGGGTAAAATGCTAAGAATGATCCCTGATATCAAAAGACCAAAATATACTTTAATCACTTTTTTCTTCCAAAACCTGACAATGATAAAAATAGTCATCAACAGCCAGAGCCAGTTAATTATTTTATCAATGTAATATCCGGCGAAGCTATAATTATTAAGGCTTAAAATTATTCCAAACAGAAAAACTAAAGTCACTGCCAGATAAGTAATGACTATATTTTTATTACTCATCTTCTATACTTAGTTTTTGGTAACTGAGTCCATTACAATAGTGACTGGTCCATCATTGATCAGAGATACTTTCATATCCGCCCCGAAAATTCCGCTTTCTGTTTTTAATCCGGATTGGGCCATTTCTTCTTTAAAATAATCAAAAAGAGGGATCGCTTTATCAGGCTTTGCTGCTTTTATGAAAGATGGGCGATTGCCTTTTTTGTAATCAGCAATCAATGTAAACTGGCTGATGCAAAGGATTTCCCCTGAAATGTCCTTCACAGAAAGATTAAGCTTACCTTCTTCATCTCCAAAGATTCTTAGGTTTAAAACCTTCTGTACAAGCCATTCTGCATCTGTTTTTTCATCATTTTCATCCACACCTACCAGCAGCATTAATCCTTTCCCGATTTCACCAACAATTTTTCCGTCTACTTTTACACTGGCTTCAGAGACTCTTTGTATAACGATCTTCATTTTATATTCTAATAATAAACATTTAAAGTTTTACTTGGTACATCATAGCTATAAGGGTAGGTTTTAGGCGGCAGAGATGTTTTAGCTCCGGCTTCTGGCTGTCCCGTACTTAAGATCCATCTTGTGTTGTCCTGCGGGCAAATAATAGCAATATTGTCCTTTACTTCAAGGGTTGTATTGTTATCAGGGCATATATGAGGCGCATTTCTGTCGTATACTTTAAATCCGCTTGCCGTTCGCACAATAATCAGCCCTCTTGTTCCGGATTGCTGTTCATTCACGTAAATCCAGCCGTTAATATTGTTCAAAGCATAGTAAGCAGGCAGGTTTAGATTAAGAGATACATTAATAGGGTTATTCGGGAAACAGCTCACGGTATCTTCTCTGCTTCCACAAGAGTTTATAGTTAAGTTACTGAAAATCAATAAGCTGAAAATAGATATGATTGAAAAAGTTTTTTTCATTTCAATTTAAATTTTTATATATTTGTAAAAATTAAACGATTACAACACGAAAACATTGTCCGGCAAATGTCGGATTATTTTTTTATACTAAAACTAAATTTTGAAAATTATGGCAAGCTATGTAACTAAGGAGGGCCTAGAGAAAATGAAAGCTGAGCTGGAACAGTTGGAAACTGTAGAGAGACCAAAAATCACTCAGCAGATCGCGGAAGCAAGAGACAAAGGAGATTTGTCTGAAAATGCAGAGTACGATGCGGCTAAAGAGGCTCAGGGGATGCTTGAAATGAGAATTTCTAAGCTGAAAGACGTTATCTCTACTTCTAAAATTATAGACGAAAGCCAATTAGATACTTCAAAAGTTTCCATCTTGACAACAGTGAAACTTAAAAATAATGCTACCAAGCAAGAGCAGGTATTTACATTGGTACCGGATAACGAAAGTGACCTGAAGACAGGGAGAATTTCTGTAAACACACCTATCGCAAAAGGTCTGTTGGGGAAAGCTGTTGGCGAAACTGCCGAAATTACTTTACCGAACGGAAACAAACTGTCTTTTGAAGTATTAGACATTTCTTTATAGTCTGATACAGTTTCTATTTCTAAACTTCTAAATATCTAACCCTAACTTCTGATAAAATGAGCACTATATTCACAAAGATCATCAATGGCGAGATTCCCTCTTATAAGATTGCAGAAAATGAAGACTTTATTGCATTCTTAGATGCAATGCCTCTGGTGAAAGGACATACGTTAGTAGTTCCGAAAAAAGAAGTGGATTTGATTTTTGATCTTGAAAGTGAAGAATACAAAAACCTTTGGGGATTTGCCCAAGAGGTAGCCAAGAAGATCAAAACTGCAGTTCCATGTGTAAGAGTAGGAGTAGCGGTAGTAGGGCTAGAAGTTCCTCATGCACACATCCATCTGATTCCTTTAAACAAGATGGAAGACATGAATTTTAGAAATGAAAGATTAAAATTAACGAACGAAGAATATACAGAGATTCAAAACTCAATTATTAATTCTTAACAATCAGAAAATCGTAAAAAAGTAATTTTTTACGATTTTCTTTAACATATACATATATATTATATCATATGAATTCCAACCAATGTTCTTTCTGTGGCAGAAAAAGAAATGAAGTACAGATGCTGATTTCTGGCCAGAATGGTTTTATTTGTGAAAATTGTATAGAGCAGGCACACGCTATTGTAAAAGATGGTGCATCCAAAACAGGATATTCACCTGCCGACAGTATGGCTGAACTTAAAAAGCCGAAAGAGATCAAAGAATTTCTTGATCAGTATGTGATCGGGCAGGATCAGGCAAAGAAGCAGCTTTCTATAGCTGTATATAATCATTATAAGAGATTACTCCACGCTCAGGATGAAAACAGAGAAGTGGAACTTGAAAAGTCGAACATCATTATGATTGGGGAGACAGGAACAGGTAAAACTCTTCTGGCAAAAACTATCGCCAGAGAACTGAATGTTCCTTTCTGTATCGTAGATGCTACTATTTTAACGGAAGCAGGATATGTAGGAGAAGACGTTGAAAGTATTCTGTCCAGACTTTTGATGGTAGCAGATTATGATGTGGAAAAAGCGGAGAAAGGAATTGTTTTCATTGATGAGATTGATAAAATTGCAAGAAAATCAGACAATCCAAGTATTACCAGAGACGTTTCCGGAGAAGGAGTACAGCAGGGATTACTGAAACTGCTGGAAGGAAGTATCGTCAATGTTCCGCCGCAGGGGGGAAGAAAACATCCGGATCAGAAATATATCCAGGTCAATACTCAGAATATCCTGTTTATTGCCGGTGGTGCTTTTGACGGGATTAAAGAGATTATCGAAAGAAGAATGAACAAGCAGGCGATAGGGTTCAGTTCTGAGAAAATCAATAAAACAGACGAAGACGAGTATATATTAACAAATATTAATGCAATTGATCTTCGTACTTTCGGATTAATTCCGGAACTTTTGGGAAGATTTCCAATCATCACTTACCTCGATAAACTCACGAAAGAGACTCTGGTAAGAATTATGAAAGAACCAAAAAATTCAATTGTGAATCAATTTGTGGAGCTTTTCAAGATGGATGGTACAGATTTGGTAATAACAGATGGTGCAATTGAAAAAATCGTAGAGGAAACTATTGAAAAAGGATTAGGCGCAAGAGGGTTGAGAGGTACCACCGAAAAAGTTCTAGAAGACTATATGTTTTCAATAGGAGAGGACAAAGAGATCGTCTTGACGGAAGATAATGTTTTGATTAATAGATAAAATATTTTTTTTTTAAGAAAAATAATAATACCTTTGCGGGTGAAGATTGTATTAACACACAAATAATTTATACAATGAGAAAAAGTTTATTTGCTATAGGTCTTTTAGCAATTAGTTACTCTGTTCAGGCGCAGATACTATGTCATGTTGACACTAATGCTAATATGTATGTGAGCGAAGGCACCCTAGTTTATAGCGGTGGAGGTGTACAGACAAAAGGTAATGGTCTTTTGGATGTACATGGAAATGTTATGGTTGTAGGATCTGCTACAGATAGTTTTAAGACAATAGATGCTGCCGGAGCTGATAAAACTGACGGTGGAAATATCATCTTAAGGCTTAATACTCCTGGTTCTTTTGCTACTTCCACGTATGGTCAGCTGTACATTGACGGACTATCCCAATCCAATATTTCAGGTATTGTAACCAAAGAATACAGAACTACAAGTAACGGTAGCGGTAATTATTTCCAGCAAGTTGCTTTGCCTTTCTCTGGTAAAGCTTATAATTCATTATCCACTGAAGTTGGTAAAACTTTCAATACTGGAAGATATGACAATCCAATTCTTAAGTGGGATAATGCTAATGCTGTTTCTATTACTACCTTGAATCTAGCTCCTACCTCGACTACTTGGGATGCTTCAGGTTATTATATGCTTAAGGTTAAAAATAACGACTGGAATCCAAGTGCTCCTGCATCAGGAAACGTATTCAACATCAACGGGAAACCATATGCTCCATATGCGGGTGCTGTAACATTACAGAACGCAGGGAAATCTAACGTAGGAGCATCCAATGTTGTGTTCGGAACTAATGGTAATGCTCTAAACCAGTACAATGAGAAGTACAATACTTATCTTGATGACAGTTTTGAGTTTACTACAAACCCATGGTCCGGAACATTCGGGCAAAATTTCTATCAATTCGGAAACCCTTTCCTTACCAATTTAGATTTAGCTAACATCGGATATACTGAAAGTGTTACTGGATCTGACGGAAATGCAGTGAGAAATATCTGGGGTATTGAATATGACCCAGGTACCATCGTTACTCTTCCAAGTGGTTCTACTTATGCTACAGCTTCTAAAGTTGTTACTTTCTTACCTACAGGTGACGGAGTAGCTCCAGCTATTGGTGACGTAGACTTACTTGTGATCAAACCTATGCAGTCATTTAAAATAAAGTTAAGAGACAATACGGCTCAGACTTTAAATTTTAATACACTGAGAAGATTCAAATCAACTGCAAGAACAGCAGGTGTCAACTACGATGTAACAGCAGCTAAAATGTCTACTGGTAAGAATACAACCAATACTGTAAAACAGCTTGGTGTAATCGGTCTTGATGCTAATGGAAAAGAACTTTCCAGAACATACTATGTTGTTTCTCCAGGATTAACAACAGGGCACCAGATTTCTGCAGCAACTTCAGTTCAGTCTTCAGCTGGTAAAAATATCATCGGTACTTTTGAAGAATCTTTGAATGGTGGGTATGATAATAATAATACTAACTATTGGTTATATATTAACGAAGCTAATGAGAATAACTTCCAGGGGAAAAATGTTAAGTTAGTTAACTATTACCTTGATCAGGTGAAATCTTATAAATTCGAGATCAGAGAAAATGCAGCGCTAATCCCGGCTGGTGCACACCAGTTATCTTCAGGAATCGGGTTCTATTATAAAGCCGAAAACGGAAACTTAATAGAAGCTAAACAAGGAGATGTTGTAGCGGTAACAAATGAGGAAGCTAATTTGTATTATGGAGAACCAAGTAATATTACTTTAGCAGTAGAAAATAAAGCTGCTACTGCATCAAGAACACTTGTTGTTTATGATCCATCTATTACAAATTATATTGTCAGATTTGATCCAAAATGGAAAAAAGCAGACATCCAGGTTTATGATATGAGCGGTAAATTGGTAATCTCTAAAAAAGCGGTTGAAACATCAAGAGATTTTGTAATCGAGCTAGATGGCTCAGTTAAAAATTCATATGTTGTAAAAATCGTTTCTGACAAAGGAGAAACTGTTAACACTAAAATCTTAAAATAAACTACGATGAAAAAAACTATTAATAAACTAGTATTGGCATTTTTCCTGATTGTTGTATCTCTAGTAAATGCTGCTCCACCACAACCACAAGCAGCACCAACAGGAAGTGGAAATGGAGGAAACGGTACCGGAGCACCTGCACCCATTGATATGTACGTATATGTACTTGGTATTGTAGCAATTGCATTTATTGTTTACTTTACGAAAAAGTACAAGAGCGTAAAAGCATAAAATTTTATTAAAATAATATTAAACTCTCTGATTAATCAGAGAGTTTTTTTATTTTTACTCTATGAAAAAGATTTATACGCTCTCTGCGGTTTTAGCCGCATTTGCTCTGCAGGCTCAGTTTACAGTGACCATTCAGACTCCGGCAGACTTTAAAGATCAGGACGCTATTCTATATACATTAAACGGTTCAAAAGATATCATTGTTACTAAGGAACAGAGTAAGAATAGTACATGGACTTTTAAATACCCAAGCAGCTATATGGGAATGATGAAAGTCTATTTCCCGGGCTCTAATAATACCGTAAGTTTTATTTCTGAAAATAAAAATGTCAACATTAAACTGGATATCCAGAATAATAAAGTTAAAGATGTTGCCTATCTGGATGAAGCGAATAACCTGATGAGTAAGCAGCAGGAAGGTTCCCAAAAGAAAGAGCTTATTTTGCCGGCTTTAGCACAGATCAAAGAATATTATAAAGACAATACGGACTTTGGAAAAGCACTAAAAATAGAGATCGACAGACTTTCCGGTACTTCCAGCTCTATTGATGCCGCTCAACATCCATTTATTACCTATTATAATACGAATTACAGTAAATTTGTTTCCCCTTCACAAGATGCTACCAAAAAAGTAGATCAGGAGGAAATAATCAACTTTCTGGACAAGTCAAATGATATGCTGGAGACGTCATCATTATTAAGACCAGTATTGGTATCCTATCTGAACTCCGGAGGAAATACCAATGTTACTGCTTCTGTTGATAAACTTTTAGACCGATTAAAAGTGGAAACGCCAAGAGGGCAGACTGTTTTATCAGAACTGATCGATATTTTTGATGTATATGAGATGGATGAGTACAAGAGCAAATATTTGTCACTTGCCAAAAATCTTAAGTGTACCATCAATGACAGACTTGCTTCTACACTAAAATCGAATGCCAACATTGAAATGGGAGCTGCTTTCCCTAACTATAAGTTCCAGTCACCTGTAAATACTACCGCGAAGTCGTTATACGATATAAAGGCTGATAAAAAGGTTATTGTGTTTTGGTCATCCACATGCTCACACTGTGAAAGTGAATTACCGAAACTTCTGGAAAAATACAATGAACTGAAATCAAAGAATATTCAGGTTGTAGGGTTTTCTTTAGATGTTGACAAAAATTCTTATACTAAAAAGATTGCTGCATTTCCTTGGGTGAATGATTCGGAATTGAGAGGATGGAACAGCAGTTACACGGATATGTACAATATTCATGCAACTCCGACATATTTTATTTTAGATGCTAACAATAAGATTATCAACAAACCAGATCATGTTGGGGATGTTTTGGAATATTTTAAGGTAAAATAATTTTGGAGGTAAAAAAATATTTTCTATATTTGCACCACCAAAACGGCGAGGTAGCTCAGTTGGTTAGAGCGCAGGATTCATAACCCTGAGGTCACGGGTTCAATTCCCGTCTTCGCTACAAAAAACCGCAATCATTAAATCAATGATTGCGGTTTTCATTTTCAGAATAACTGAAAATCTATCTTTTTATTTTCTCCCAATTTTTTCATTATCATCTTTCAATAGAAAATTAAGGGAATGATCCGGCTTTTGAGCTTATCCTAATCTTTATCGAAATGTTTTTAAGATAGAAGGTATTATTTCCCTTGTATTCGCTTTCTTACAGGCTTTTTTTGATAGATCTGTTTATTTATGATCTTAGATCCGCTTTTGCCTGTAAAAGCTGTAATCAATGAACTTTACTAATTGGATATGTTGAAAGTGTAACTAATCTAAAATACCCATTAAAAAAAGCCGTTCTACAATCTGTACAACGGCTTTTATTTTTTTATCTAAATTCTTTATCAGACCTGATATCCAAGAAGCTTTCTGATTTGATAGAAGAATCTTTCAATCAATCGGAGATCTTGCGTTACGATCTCTGCGCTGCCTCTGAGTTCTTTATCGAATGTAAGCGTTTTGTTATAGCTGGTTTTTAATCCTTTTGGTAAAATAACATCTACGTAATAGTTACCTTTATCATCAGGAATAAGAGAGATATTCTGTACTTTTCCTTCGATGATTCCATACTCCTGGAATCGGTAGTTGTCAAGTTTAATCAATACTTTTTCACCAGGAATTATTTTTCCTGAGTTGGTTGTAGGAACAGACATTCTGCCTACCAGCTGCTCTTTATTTTTAGGAAGGATAGAAAGGATAGGTTCACCCACTTTTACAAACTGATTTTCACCAAAAAATTGCTGGAAGCTGGCAATACCATCCGTAGATGATATGACAAGGTAATTCAGTTCCCACTGTTTTAAAGATTTTCTCAGTTGCTCCAGGAGCTGTAAAGTTTGTGAAGAGTATGTAATTCTGTCTTTTTCTGTGTTAATGGCGGTTCCGCTTTTAGTCTTATTAAGATTGGAAATACCCTCATCCATTTGTGAAATGGTGATGTTAAGATTTTCAAGATTTTGCTGGGCCTGAAGATATTTGATCTTTTCATTTTCAAGTTCCATAGCTGAAATAACTCCCTGATTGAAAAGTTCCTGAGACCTGTTGAAGTTTTTCTTGGTCAGATCATATTTTATAGACTCCAGGTTTTTCTGTTGTTTTAAGGTAGCTATTCTTACGCGGTATTCAGAAATACTCTGATTGGCTGCCAGGTTTTCCGGAGCATAAGGCTGTAATCTTGTAAAAAGGGCTTCATCCTGAAATGCTTTTGCAAAACTGTTGTATTCGCCCTGTAATTCTCCCAATTTGAACCTTGAAGCCTGGGCAAGAGGGAAGTTATATAAATTATCAGGAGTAATGGAGTCTATCAGCTTTTTAAGCTCTAGAATGTCCTTATAATTGGCCGCAGACTGCATGACCATCAGAACATCATTCTTTTTAACTTCCTGGTGGTCTTTTATGAATATTTTTTCAATTTTGGAACTTGTCCTTGCTTCGATCTTCTCCGGAGGATTCTGTGAAGTTACAATAATAGGTGCCGGTACAAACTCCGGATATTTTATAATGTAACTCATTAAGAGAATCAACAGGAGAATAATAAATATAACGGTATTTCCCCAGCGTATCATCCAATGAGGAGGCTGGGTAAGAATATCCTGTACGCTTTCTGAGCGGAGTTCAATATTGTCTAAAACGTCTTCTTTCATTTTTCTAAGATAAAATTTCCCCCAATATTTCAGGGGGAATATAATTTAACCAAATGGGCAATTCCCGTCGTACCACGATGGTGGTGAAGTATCAGCATCCGGTGGGCATGCAATATGGTGGACACGGCATGGCATCCAGCTGCCAAGACACCAGGAACCACAACAATTGTTGTCCGGAATAACTACACCTCCGCTGACAAATGCCAGATCTTTTCTCGAAAGTTTTTTTAGATTTTTCATGATTAAAATTAGTTTTTGTTTTTCCTACTCTATAAGCTTTTCGGTTACGCTATAGGTTACTAGCTTCCTAATTCAAGCTGGTTTCTTACAAGTCTGTAATATTCTCCTCTTAAATCTACAAGGTCTGCATGACTGCCTTCTTCTACAACTTTCCCCTGATCCAGCACGATGATTTTATCCGCATGTCTTACTGTAGAAAGTCTGTGGGCAATAACCACCGCTGTTTTTCCTTTGAAGAACTGTTCAAGGTTTTCCATGATCACTTTCTCGTTATTGGCATCCAGTGCTGATGTAGCTTCATCAAACAAAATATATTCAGGAGATTTATAAACGGCTCTTGCAATGAAAAGTCTTTGTTTCTGACCACCGCTGACTCCAACACCTTCATTTCCGATTTTCGTATTATAACTTAACGGAAGACTTTCAATAAATTCTTTAATGTTAGCTATTTCTACAGCACGTCTCAGTTTCTGTTTGTCAATATGGTCTTCACCTACTGCAATGTTATTGGCAATAGTATCGTTGAATACATAGCCTTCCTGCATTACCACTCCGCAATGATCTCTCCAGTATCTTGGAGAGATATTCTTCATATTGGTGCTTCCGATTCTTATTTCACCCTGATCAGGGTCATAAAACTTCATTAACAGTTTCAACAGGGTTGTTTTTCCACTTCCACTGGCTCCCACAATAGCTGTAGTCTGCTGATAAGGAATTGTAAGGCTTAAATTCTCAAAAACCGGAACATCAGAACCAATATAGCGGAATGACATATCTCTGATCTCGATGTCTTTCTTTGGAACATCTGTAACGTACTGCTCATTTTTATCTTCCTCATCATCTTTATCATGAATCTCTCCTAATCTTTCAAGGGAAATCTTAGCATCCTGAGTCTGCTTGATAAAGTCGATAAGCTGAAGAAGAGGGCTGTTCAGCTGTCCAATGATATATTGTACAGAAAGCATCATCCCTAAAGTAAGGTTGCCGCTTAAAACCAGTTTTGCAGAAAGGAAACTTACCAGAATATCTTTCATCTGGTTGATAAAGTTACCTCCAACAGACTGCCATTGCTCTAATGAAAGAGATTTTATTCTGATTTTAAAGAGTTTTACCTGAAGAAACTCCCAGTCCCATCGTTTTTGTTTCTCAGCATTGTGCATTTTGATCTCCTGCATACCGTTGATAAGCTCAATTACTTTACTTTGTTCCTGAGAGACCTGTGAGAACCTTTTGTAATCAAGTTCTTTTCTTTTTTTCAGGAAGAAACTGATCCAGCCAATATACAATACCGCTCCAACAAGGTACACAATGAATAATCTGTAATCATAAAACAGCAATACAATACTGAAGATGATAAGATTCACCAGGGAAAATAAGGTATTTAACGATGAGCTGGTAAGCAGCTGTTCGATTCTGTGGTGGTCATTGATTCTCTGCATGATGTCTCCTGTCATCCTTGTATCAAAGAAACTTATAGGAAGCCTCATAAGTTTGATGAAGAAATCGGAGATGATGGAAATATTAATCCTTGCTGAAAGATGGAGAAGAATCCAGCTTCGTATGGTTTCTATTCCCATTCTTCCGAGGAACAGCATAATCTGTGCAAGTAAAACTACATAGATAAAATTAATATCCTGGTTCTGGATACCCACGTCTACAATACTTTGGGTAAGAAACGGGAATATAAGGGATAATAAACTTCCTCCCAGAAGCCCTATGGCCAGCTGGATGACAAGTGTTTTATACTTAAGGAGATACTTGGAAAGAAACGTAAAACTGGCCTTACTTTCTTCAGCATCAAATTCTGTCTGGAAAAATGCAGGAGTTGTTTCAAGAATCAGAACAATTCCTTCTTCTGTATTTTCGTTTGCATTTTCTCCGATCCAGGATTTGATGAATTCTTCTCTTGTATAAGTGATCAGTCCATAACTGGGATCCGAAATATATACTTTATTATTTTTGTCAATTTTGTATACCACAACAAAATGGTTTTTATTCCAGTGTGCTATACAAGGGAAAGGAACCTCTTCTGTAAGGGTATTGAAATCAATCTGGACTCCCATTGACCGGAATCCGAGGTTTTCTGCTGCATCGCTTAGTCCAAGAAGGCTGCTTCCTTCACGTGTTGTTTCGGAAAGGTTACGGATCTGCTGCAGGGATATACTTTTACCATAATACTTACTTACGATCCTGAGACATGTAGGGCCGCAGTCTTTGGTATCTGGTTGCTTATAAAAAGGAAACTTTTTTTTCAAAATTACTAGTCATTATAAAATGCCGTCAACGGGTGACGACATTTACTTTAATTCAATTATATTTCAATGAAATGGTAAACCGGAAATAGTCCCATTTGTCACTGTTTTTCTGCTCTTTTACACCTTATCGGATGTTGTTTTTGTTTTTCCTAAGATAGTGAAATTTTCAAATGAATAATATTTATTTACTAAATCTCATCATCTTCTATTAATTCATCAATAAAGAACAAAATATCTTCACGATCATACTTGTCAGGGAATTGGTATCCGTTGATGATAAAAATAGGGGTGAAGTTTAATCCTGCGTTACTGTTTTCAATAGACATCTCAACTAGGGGACTTAGGTTTTCCGATGTTACATTTCCTCCGGAAAGAGCATTAATTTTACTTTCGTCCTTAGTTTCAAACCATTCTTCTACAGCGTGTAGAAACTCTTTTTCAGGCTTGTTGTAATAGATATGAGTTAAGTCTGAAATAAGTTGAGTATACTTTTCAGGAGCTCTTTCAGGGCTGTAATTAAATCTCATTTGTAAGGAGATATTATCAGGATATTTTTCCAAAAGACCTTCTGCCAGTTTATGAGCATCTTTACAGAAACCACAATATGGATTGGATACGATAGAGATGCGAAGTTTAGCGTCTTTTTTTCCAACAGCAAAAGTTTCAGTATTCTGGAATTCGATTTTTGGATTCTGTTCCATCTGATTTTTGAAAAGCTCATAATTTCTTTTGAATCTAAGGTTTTTTGCATTAGACTTTTGAAGAGCCTCTTTTTGCTCAAGAAGAGTATTAAAATAAATAACAGCAGAGAATACCAGAGCCCACAGAATGACAGTTAATAAAAGTGTTCCCACACTGAAAGACAGGTTCTCAAAAAATAAACTGCTTACTACTATCTGTGCAACAAGGATTGAAATAATCAAAAGGCAAACTCTGCAAAACGTTTTTTCTACAAAAGCCTGAATGTATAGAGAATATCCTATGGCAAGGACAGAAACAAAGGTAAATCCTTTTACAATATAAGCTGTAGCCGGTAAAAATAATCCCAGCACTGCAAGTCCTGCAAAATAGATCAGAGAGAAGTCTGCAAACTTTAAACCCAAAATACTGGTCTTATCCTGCTTTATAATTTTATCACATGAGTTGGCTGTCTGGCTTGCAGCAGCACCTCCGCCACCGCAGATACTTCCAATTACAGTAGATGTATTTCCGAATTTCTGATTGAAGATTTCCAGTGAAATATATACTCCAGCCAAAGAAAGAAGATTGAATAAGGCTTCATAAATGGATTGGCTTATCAATGAGTAAGCAAGAACAGCGGCAAAAATTAAATAAAGAACCGGTTTGAAATTGAAGGCCAGTTTATTTTCTGCATTTTCGGTTTTTTCAAATAATAGTACAAAATCAGTTGATTTGGTATAAAGTTCTTCTTTACCGAAGGTTTTTGCTTTTTCTGAGTATACTGAATAATTGCTACCTGACTTTTTTACGAGAGAAAATGAATTTTCAACAATGGCAATAAATTCTTCCGGAAGTTCATCCCAATATTCTTTGTCAAGTTCATAAGCATCATTTTTCACCCCCATAAAGTTAAGCGTGTCACTGAAAGCCAACGCAGATGGATAATTGGGATGTGAGTTGAACTGGAAAATAAATTCCTGTTTATCTAGTTTTAGGTGGTTAATTAGTTTGTCAAAAATCATGTTAATATTTTTATCTAAAATACACAGATGTTTTAAATATACAAAAATTTTTTTCTTTTATTAGTGAGATATAAATGACTGTAGGTAGATTTGATTTGACTTTCAATATTTTATTTCACAAAATTTGAGTTCCAAATTTTATCCTGAGATATGATATTCTAGTAAAATTTTATGGCTTATCACTGCTTTAGAGTAAAATTTATTCATAGAATTTAAAGCAAAGAGTTTTAGCTGGGAATAATGAATTTTCAGATGAATTATTTTTGAGGTAAGGTCCAGCTCCCGCAGGCAGGTATTTTAAAGTTTTCATGGATATAGTTTTACATAAAATTTTACCTGCGGGAAACCAATGGAGCCTTGCTTTTGTAACAAAGTGTAATGTATTTTACCTGGAGCAAAGATGCGTCTGTAGACTTCATAATCCAAGAAAAGTATGTCGGAATTGACAAATTTTGGGTTCTTTATTTGCCGGATTAAAATTGGATTTTTAAAGTAGTGTGTTGATTTGTAGTGTTTTGGTGTTGGGTGTGTGAAATATTATTAAAAGCTAAAAAATGTAATATTGTGCCTTTAAAGAATATATACAAAGGATCTTTTTTATGTTTTCCTGTTGATTTTTTGCAGGGGAGTTTATACCTTTCTCACGTTATCTGAAAATTCCTGTTTAAAAAAATGGAAAAATTGAAATAATAAGTCTATTATTTTCTGATCAAAATATCTTGAAATTTTTGAATATAAATAGTAGAAATATACCATCAAATATAGCAGATAACTCCAATTTTTAAAACGGTAAAAACAGGGTAAAAACCGAATGTTTTTTATTTAAACAAATGTTTGATTCTATGGTAATTTAATAGGCTATAAGGGCTTAAATGGTGTTTTTCATATTAAATACCAGTGTTGATTGCGATTTGTAATGATGTGGTGTAAACTCAAAAAAACTTAAAAAATCATAAAGTTTTCATAAAGTTTTAAAAAAGGATGTAAATGTTTTTGTATTTATAAAATATGTCGTACTTTTACATCGCCTTGAATGAGGGAACAAGTCAAGGTAATAAATTTTTTTTCATCATTTGTGTTTTTAGAATCGTATCGCCTGATACGATTCTTTTTTTATTTATTTTTCGTAGTTTAAAAGAAGATTTATAAAGTAAGAATAGGTGACAGAGCCTTCTTGCTGGTTGCTTTTCAGGAAGAGGTTATTGGTGTATCCAAAAAAGTCATCCAGCCAACCCTGATGGCTGATTACAAAACTCTTTTCATACATACGGTCTCTTTTCATAGCAGGAGAGTATTGATGAAGAACCTTCTTGACGAACTCCGGATCTTCCTCCACAATGAATCTTAAAAGGCTTTTTAAAGTGAAAAACTCAGTGCTGTATCTCAACTCAAGATTACTGGAATGAATGCCTATTAAATATCCCACGAAATTAGCCTCCTGTTCTCTGGCAAAACCAAGCTGATGGGAACTTTCATGCGCCGTTGTGAAAGGAATGAATGTAGAAGGTAATTCAGCATTATACTGAGCTTCAGCAGTAAAAGGATTGTAATATCCCAAAATGCCAGTAAAACTCATTACATTTTTGAATAAGCTGGGTTTAATATCCAAAATCTGTGGCACCTTTTTATTGGAAATATAAGAAGGTAATTTTGTCTGTTGATGCAGAATTTCCTTTTGTATAGAAATAAGATTCGTAATGATGAACACGCCTTTGTTATCTTCACGGACTGCCTGCCTGGTTGCTTTGCATTTTTCGAGATAAGCAAGAGCCAGTTTCTTGGCTTTTTCTATATCCGGCTCTTTCTGGCTGGAAAGTTTCTTAATAACAGGAGTCTGGAAATACAGCATTCCCCAAAAGATCTGATAGATAAAGTAAAAAATATTAATGATGATCAGAATCCTGAGCATAGAATCATGTCTCCGATGCTTTCTGAACAGCAGGATGAAATAATATAGAAGAAAAGCACCCAGTACAATATATATAAGATCTCCCATAGAAAATGGAATCCAGCTGAACAATGCCTGGTGCGTTTCTTTTTGAAGTTCAAAAAAGTTTTCAAAAAACGAGATCATCACCCCGGATTTTGAGCAGACATAAAACAAAAGAAATTGGGCAAGTAATACACCTGCCCAAAACCTTTTCTTTTTATATATTGTTTTCGTTATATTAATGACCATTGCCTTTAGATATTTTATCAAGATCAATGCCCTGGGCTTTTAGAATCCCACTCACACGGATCGCATAGAATGCAAGATAAGCAAAACAAATAACCCCTACGATATAACTGAAATGAATATTCGTAATATCTGCAATATACCCTTGGATAATGCTGACGATACCTCCACCCATAATCATCATAATAAGTAATCCTGAACCCTGGTTAGTATGCTTTCCAAGTCCGTTGATTGCTAATGCGAAAATACAAGGCCATAACGTAGAGCAGAAAAGACCTACACTGGTAAATGCATACACAGATACCATTCCCGTAGTGAACATTCCTATCAATAGAGCGGTAATCCCAGCCAATGAGAAGATCAAAAGCATTCTTGCCGGATTTCCTTTACTTAAGATATCACAAATAATCATTGCAATAATAATGAATCCGTATACATAGAATGGAGACAGATCATGCTTTGCAATAGCATTCACAAGTAAAAATACGCCAAATGCAAGATAAGGAGCTAAGAACCTTAAGACCTTTTTGAATCCGGCATTCACATCAAATGCTTCTATAGCACCTGTCCAACGGCCGATCATCAATGATGCCCAGTATAAAGAAATATAAGGAGCTACATCTTTGGTTTCAAATCCTAAGTTTTTTTCCATATAAGCCGGAAGATTACTGGCCGTGGAAACCTCTACTCCTACATACACGAAGATCGCAATCATTCCCATCACCAATTGAGGATATTGAAATGCTGATTTTCTGTGCTCACCCGGAACTGAATCGTCTGTATTTTCAGTATTCGTTGGAGTTACAGCAGGAAGAGAAGAAAATTTAAGCATTAAAGCTACAAGAGCAAAAGCTGCTCCTAATATCAGATAAGGAGTTTTTACACTTTCTATACTCGCTTCCGTGTTGCCTGCACTTGCAGAACCAAAAATGGCAAATGCAACAATAAGCGGTCCTATTGTAGTTCCTAAATTATTGATTCCCCCAGCCATTGTTAACCTCTGAGATCCTGTTTCTGTAGGACCTACTTCAATAGCAAGCGGGTTGGCAACAATCTGTTGAAGAGAGAATCCTAAACCTACAATAAATAATCCGGAGATCATTAGAGGGAAAGAATGCATATTGGCAGCCGGGTAAAATAATAAGGTTCCCAATGCGGAAATCAGAAGTCCCACAATAAGGCCATTTTTATACCCTATTTTATTGATCAAATCCTGTTTCAGGCTCTTTGACACAATCATATAAATTAAAGAGCCTACAGTATACGCTACATAAAAGCATATCTGTACCAGCATACTTTCAGTTTGGGATAGATTGAAGGCTTTTTGAAAAACAGGGATCAGAATATCATTACTGGCTGCTACAAATCCCCAAAAGAAGAATACAGTAACCAATGGAATGAATTGGGCCCAATTGGTTTGTTTAGAATAATTTGACATATTTATTATAGATTTCACAAACAAATATAACTATTTCCTTTCAACGGAATACCTGATTAAGGTTTTTTTTATTTCTTCGTAAGCCTTTGCCTTTGAGTCTTTTGGCGAATCGGTAGGCTCAATGATTCCGTTGAAATACACCTTTACTCTTCCGGGATAGCCTTTTGAGTTTTCAAAAGGGAACATTTCCTTGAGTCCGATAAAGGTATAAACAGCAATAGGAGAGTTATGTTTTGAGGACAGCATAAACGCTCCGTCCTTAAAATCATCAAGGATGATAGAAGTGTCGTCCGGTACACCGCCTTCAGGAAAAATGGCAATACTGTTGCCTTCTTCCATCTTTTCAGCGCATCTGCGGTATACATCAGCACGGCTTTTGGCACTCGTTCTGTCTACCATAACACATATCCTCTTATAAATGGTTCCGAAAATAGGAATTTTTACCAGTTCTTTCTTCCCTACAAAACATATCGGATGATCGGGAAATACAATGCAGGTAAGCATAATATCCATGATGGAGGTATGATTGGAGATAAAAACATAAGGTATGCTTTTGTCTTTCTCCTGTTCTGAAAGTTTAATGAGGTCATATCGGAAACCCATTCCGTAGAACATCCCGAAACACCACATCCTCACAAGTTTATAAGCGTACTTATAATGCTTTTTGTTAAAAGATAAAATATAGACAGGGATCCCGATAGTAACTGTCAGAAAAAATGCCAACAGCAGCAGCCAGAATCTCCAGAGATAATTTAAAATTTTTGTCACAGCCTAACCGTTAAAAATTACTTTCTTCTTTACTGAATAATTCAGAATGGAAACCAGCAATATTGCTGCAATTTTACTGATCATTTCCGGGCTCAAGGTATAAAAAAATAAATTGATATTATCTTTAAATATAAAACTGTAAAAGATCTGGAAAAAACCTAGGCTGAGTAATGTTGAAAAGAAAGAGACCACCATAAAATAAACAAACTCTTTTTTCTTCGAGTGTTTTCCTCTTTCAAATACAAACCAGATACTCAGGAAATAATTGGTAATAATCCCGCAGCTCGTAGAAAAAATATTGCTTAAAGGATAATGTACACCATGGAAGTTGATTTCTTTTGCAAAGAAATGGGGAAGATAGGTGCTGAAAATCTTAAAGCTGCCTATTTCTACAATAGCACTCAGTCCTCCTGCAATGATGAAGAACAGAACCTGTTTCTGGCGTAAGAGTATTTCTTTCATGTAATGACTATAAAAACTAAATATATAAATACATATTGTATATAGACTGAAATGATTTATATCTCAGAATATAAAGGTTTTACTGTATTCCGGGTGTTAATACCCGTTTTAGAATGCCAATAATGTTAAACTTCACAATATGAGTATGCAAATTTATAACTATATGTTAAACACTGAAAAAAGTTGTTAAAATATTTTTTTTAATTAAAATTATTTCTAATTTTAATATTCAGAATGATGTAATAATGACCTGATAATAAATTCATTTTCAACTTCTTGTGTTGATGGTTTTTTCTATCTTGTAGTGCGCGATTAAGCGCATATACCCCTACATTTTATGACCCAATTATTAATAATATTTGTATGAAAAGTCAAAACAAATACAGAAAATTCCAGCTTCAACAGAAAAATATTGAGGCTCTTGAGAAAGAAAATTCCCGCTTCAAAAGAGTGTATTCAGAATATGAAAATATGTCAGATGAATTGTGGAATCTTGAAAACTCCAAAGGAGAACCGGTGCCTGATGATTTTATCAATGCTATGGTACTACAGACTTCCTATCTGGAAGATGAAATAGAAGATTGGCTGTTACAATTCAACGAAAAAAAAACACAGATTAAACATTAATGATTTTAGACAGCTTCCAGGTTGTTTATAAACGCTAATTGAAGATAAATTCCTAATTTAGCATCCTTAAATTAAAATCTAAAATATGGTTGCTATTGTAGATAGTGGTTCTACTAAAACGGATTGGGTAATACTTGATGACTTTAAGAAAGTTTTTCTGAAAACAGAAACCATCGGTTTCAATCCGAATTTTATCAACAGAGAACTTATCGCTCCTGAAATACAGAAAAATAGCAATCTGATATCGGTTAAAAATTCAATTACTAAGGTCTTTTTTTATGGTTCCGGATGCGGTGTGAAAAAAAACTGTGAAACTATAGAAGAAGAACTGGCAAAAGTTTTTGGAAAAGCGGAAATTATTGTGAAGGAAGATCTGATGGCTGCAGCTTATGCAGCATACAGCGGAAAACCTGCTATCGTGTGCATTCTTGGCACAGGATCAAATTCCTGTTATTTCGACGGTGAAAATGTAAAGATAGAATTACCTTCATTAGGATTTATTATTGGAGACGAAGGAAGCGGCAGCGCTATAGGAAAACAATTGGTGCGCAGATATTTCATGAAAAAACTGCCTTCAGACCTTCGTGCTGAATTTGAAGCCAACTATCAGCTTACTGTAGAAGATGCATTGCAAAATATGTATCATACTACAAGACCAAATGCTTATTTGGCAAACTTTACCAAATTTGTAATCGAAAGAAAAGATCATCCTTATTTCATGGATATGGTTTTTGAAGAAATGAAAAACTTCTTTGAATACCAGGTAATCCCTTATGAAGAAGCTAAAGACGTTGAAATCAATTTCATCGGCTCTATTGCCTATTATTATGAAAATATACTCCGTTCTGTAGCTACAGAACTTAATTTAAATGTGGGACATGTAGTTCAGAAACCAATTGAAAGCTTAGTAGATTACCACATTAAATACATACTTTAACAAAAAACAAAATTTTATGTCAAGTAACAACAATCGTGACGAAAAGAACTTTAGCCAGGCAGCACTGGATTATCATAAAGCAGAACCCAAAGGAAAAATTGAAGTAATCCCATCAAAGCCGCACTCTTCCCAAAGAGACTTATCATTGGCGTATTCTCCGGGAGTAGCTGTTCCTTGTATGGAAATTCATGATAAGCCGGAAACTGTTTATGATTACACAGGAAAAGGAAACCTGGTAGCAGTAATTTCTAACGGTACTGCCGTACTTGGACTGGGAGATATCGGTGCTGAAGCTTCAAAACCGGTAATGGAAGGGAAAGGACTTTTGTTCAAGATCTTTGCAGATATCAACGTATTTGATATTGAGATCGACGAGAAAGATCCGGACAAATTTATCGAAATTGTAAAAGGAATTGCTCCTACTTTCGGAGGAATCAACCTTGAAGATATTAAAGCACCTGAAGCTTTTTATATAGAACAAAGGCTGAAAGAGGAATTGAATATTCCTTTGATGCACGACGATCAGCACGGGACCGCAATTATCTCAGCAGCAGCACTAATCAACTCTCTGCAGATTGCCAATAAAGATATTGATAAAGTGAAAATGGTAGTCAATGGAGCAGGGGCAGCAGCTATTGCATGTACTAAGCTTTATATTTCATTAGGATTGAAAAAAGAAAACGTCCTGATGTGTGACAGTAAGGGGGTTATCAATCATAAAAGAGAAAACCTTACTCCAGAAAAATTAGATTTCATTGCTCAGACAGATATTGAAACATTAGAAGACGCTGTAAAAGGATCTGATGTTTTCGTTGGATTGTCTAAAGGAAATGTAATGACTCCGGAAATGTTGTTAAGCATGAACGAAAATCCTATCGTATTTGCATTGGCTAACCCTGATCCGGAAATTGCTTATGATCTTGCCATTGAAACGCGTAAAGATGTAATCATGGCAACAGGAAGAAGTGATTATCCTAACCAGGTAAACAACGTATTAGGATTTCCTTATATCTTCCGTGGTGCATTGGATGTACAGTCTACAGGAATTAATGAAGAAATGAAACTGGCTGCCGTACACGCGATTGCAGATTTAGCAAAAGAACCGGTACCGGAAGCTGTAATTTTAGCATACAACGTTCAGAACCTGCAGTTCGGAAGAGATTACTTCATTCCGAAGCCGTTTGATAACAGACTGATTACAAAAGTGTCAAGTGCTGTAGCAAAAGCAGCCATTGAAAGTGGGGTTGCAAGAAAAACCATTACGGATTTCGAAGAATATGAGCACCAGCTTTTAGACAGAATGGGAAGAGATGAGAGACTGGTAAGAATGATGCAGAGCCGTGCCAAATCCAATCCGAAAAGAATCACTCTTGGAAATGCTGAAGAGTATAATGTATTAAAAGCAGCTCAGATCCTTTATGAAGAAGGGATTGCGTTCCCAAGTCTTTTAGGGGATAAAAAATACATCAAGGAGCAGATGGAGCGTTACGGAATTACACTGGATGTTCCAATCATTGATCCAAGCGATGACGATCAGAAAGAAAACAGAAAAAAATACAGAGAAACCCTTTGGAAACTTCGTCAGAGAAAAGGAATGAACGAGTACAAAGCGAAGAGATACGTTCGTCAGAGAGATTATTTCGGACCTTTGATGTTGAGACATGGTGACACCGATGGTCTTATCGTAGGATTCTCTAAAAACTATACTTCAGTTTTACGTCCTGTTTTAGAAGTTATTGAAAAAGATAAAGGAGTAGATAAAGTAGCGGCAATGATGATGATTCTGTCTGAAAAGAAACCTATTTTCTTCGCAGATACTTCCATCAATCAGAATCCTACCTCAGAAGATCTTGTAAATATTGCTAAAATGGCAGAATTTACGGTGAAATCTTTTGCTATAGAGCCAAGAATTGCGATGCTTGGATTTGAAAACTTCGCTGCCATTTCTGAAACTTCCAAAAAAGTAGCTAAAGCAGTAAGTATCCTGCATGAGAAATATCCTAAAATGGTTGTAGATGGCGAAATTCAGCCAGATTTTGCAATGAATGCTGATCACCTGAGCGATTATCCATTCTCAAAATTAGGAACAACTCCGGCCAACACTTTCATCTTCCCGAATCTGGAAAGTGCGAACCTTTCTTACAAAATTATAAGAGGAATGAAAGTAGCACAGGTTATCGGGCCTATCCTGATGGGACTTAAACAGCCGGTACACGTTCTTCAGATGCGTTCAAGCGTAGATGAAATTGTAAACCTTGCTACGATTGCCGTTCTTGATGCTCAAAGAAGAGAAAAGAAATCAATCTAAAAATTGAGATCGTGATTAATGATCACTAAACTCTGAGCAGATTTTCTTATTAAAAAATGACACTTTAAACCGTGTTGAGATAATAAAAGACTCCATATTTTGGAGTCTTTTGCTTTTATGTTAATTCATTGAATTCTTATTTGAAATTTAAGTTAAAAATCATTCGCACGTTAAATGAAAACATTAATTAGTTTAAATTGCTATATTTGGGAGTTTTAAAAATTAATAATGATATTTTCTTTACAAGGCAACGTTCAAGAACTTACGCCTACCTACGCTGTCATCAATGTACAAGGAGTTGGTTACTACGTGGGAATCAGTTTGATGACCTCACAGACGCTGGTTTTGAATCAGCCGACTTTTCTATTTATCCAGCAGATCATCCGTGAAGATGCCCATCTTCTCTTTGGATTTAACACACGTTCAGAAAAAGAAATGTTCAATCTGTTAATAAGCGTTAACGGAGTGGGGGCTGTTTCAGCATTGATTCTGCTGTCCACATTGAGCCTTGATGAGATCGCTTCTGCAATCCTTTCCGGAAACAGTGCATTGATTCAAAAAGCTAAAGGAATCGGTGCAAAAACTGCTGAAAGAATTATCGTAGATCTTAAAGATAAAGTACAGAAATACAGTGATCCGAACGCGAATATTTCTGTGATGGTGGATAATAAAATTAAGGAAGAATCGTTATCTGCATTAGAAGTTTTAGGGATTCCTAAACGAGCGAGCGAGAAGATTGCGGATAAAATTATAAAACAAAATCCAAGCATCTCAGTAGAAGAATTGGTTAAACAAATCTTAAAAAACATTTAACATTTGGTGGCGAATATTAAGCATCTTAACATATTTTTGTTCCTGTCGTTCCTGTGTATGTCTGTCAGTGCTTTTGCGCAGGTACAGAAAGATACGGCGATCATAAGAAAAAAATACGAAGTGGCTGACCCTACGAGGTACGAAGCCTATTACGATATAAAAACCGGGATGTACTATGTGTATCCCAAAATCGGAAATACCATAACAGGTCCTCCTACAGCCATGTCTCCGGAAGAGTATAAAGAATATATGCTCGCTACCCAGACTAAAGCCTACTATAAGGAGAAATCTGATAAATACAATCTCCTTTTCAGAAAAGACAGATCAGATGCAAGGAAGAAGGGACTTATCCCTTCATTGTTGATTAATAACAGGCTCTTTGAAACGATTTTCGGAGGTAATAAAATTGAAATCATTCCTTCAGGATATGCATCCCTGGATTTTGCAGGACTTTACCAGAAAATAGATAACCCGATGATCCTGCCACAAAACAGGACCAGTTTTACTTTTGATATTGATCAGAGAATTCAGTTGGGATTATTGGGTAAAGTAGGTGAAAATCTTCAGCTGAAAGCTAATTATGATACCCAAAGTGGTTTTGCCTTTGAAAACCGAATGAATCTCGTTTGGCAGGCAAAAGGAAGCTGGAAAGATCTTCAAAGCAAAGGCCTTGGAAATGTAGATAAACCTAACGAAGGAGGAGAAGATAAAATCATCAAAAGAGTTGAATTTGGTAACGTGAATATGCCGCTTTCAACCAGTCTGATCCGGGGTTCACAATCACTGTTTGGGGTGAAAACAGAATTCCAGCTTGGAAAAACTTTTGGAACCGTTGTCCTTTCCCAACAACAGGGAGAGGCCCGTAATATTGTAGTACAGGGTGGTGGTGTTATGAATAACTTTAAAGTCAACGCTATTGACTATGAAGAAAATCAGCACTACTTTTTAGGACATTATTTCTTTAACAAATATGATGATGCCTTGCTTAATTACCCGCAGATCAATTCAACCATCAATATTACCAGATTAGAGGTATGGGTACTGGATCAGGGGAACAGTAACCTGGCTTATCAGAAAAGTATTATCGGGATCAGAGACCTGGGAGAAGCAGCAGGAGGAATTACTTTACCGGATAACTCTCTGAACGGATTATATGATAAAGTTTCAACAGTAGCCGGAACCAGAGAAGCCGGGAAAAATTATGGGACTATTTTCCAGGGGCAAGTGCTTCCGGGAGATCCAACTCCTTATGACAACGGAGAACAGTTTATATACAATACAAAAGCGAGAAAGCTGAATGCTAACGAATTTACCTTTCAGCCGCAATTAGGATATATCTCATTAAATCAAAAACTTAATGACCAGCAGCTTTTAGCAGTTTCCTACTCCTATACCGTTAACGGAAGTAACAAAGTATACAAAGTAGGGGAATTTTCTGAAGAAAGTCCTGTGCTGGTTACTAAAGTATTGAGAGTAAATAATAAAGTGAATACTCAGTCTCCGATGTGGGACCTGATGATGAAGAATATCTATTCGATAGATGCAGGACAGGTAGCACAAGATGGATTTATCCTTAACGCATACTACAGAGACCCGAAAACAGGAGGTAAAGTAAACTATCTTCCGGATACTCCTGTAAAAGATCAGAATTTACTGAAATTATTTAACTGGGACCGTCTTAACATGAACGGAGACATCCAGAATAATAAAGACGGAAGCAAAGGAGATGGTATTTTCGACTTTGTCAATGGGATTACCATCAGACCGGAAACCGGAAGAATAATCTTTACAAAAGTACAGCCTTTTGGTAGCTACATGCAAAAGGTTTTAGGAGGAACATTTGATCCTCAATACGTTTTCCAGGATCTTTATACCAAGCAAAAACAAGAAGCACTCTCCAGTAACCTTGCACAGCGATATACAATGGAAGGCCGTTATAAGGGTGTTCAGGGACAGGGTATATCTTTAGGCGCAGTAAACGTTCCTCAGGGATCAGTAAAAGTGGCAGCAAACGGAGTACAGCTTACAGAAGGGGTAGACTATACGGTAGACTATATGCTGGGGACCGTTACCATCATCAATGAAAATGTAAAACAATCCGGACAGGCGATTAATATTTCACTGGAAAACCAATTGACATTTAATACCCAAAGAAAGAGATTCTTAGGATTAAATTTGGAAAGAAGGTTCAGTGAGAACTTTATTTTAGGAGGAACGGTGATCAACTATTCAGAGTCGCCGCTTACCCAGAAAGTAAACTTCGGACAGGAAGCGGTAAACAATACCATGGCAGGGATCAACTTGATGTACAACAATCAGGCTCCTTATCTGACAAGGCTTACCAATAAACTTCCGATGGTAAAAACTGAAGCACCATCCAACTTGAACTTCAAGATGGAAGCTGCGTATCTGATCCCTGGATTAAATAAGGGAACAAATAATCAGTCATATATTGACGATTTTGAACAGACAACTTCCAAAATATCATTAAAAGAACCGGCAGCATGGAGCTTAGCTTCAAAACCGGAAAAAAATAAATTACCGCCATTTAATACAGTACCAGGAAATGACGACATAACAAGTGGGTATGGAAGAGGACTATTAACATGGTATAATATCGACCCGAGATTCTGGGGTGTTGGAGGAAAAGCACCTGCAGGAATTACGCCGCAGTCTGTATCCAACCACGCTTCAAGAAGAGTACAATATTCTGAGATTTATAACAACAGAGATTTTGTAGCGGGAGAACAAACTTTCACCAATACTTTCGATATCTCCTATTTCCCTAAAGAAAAGGGACCATACAACGTAAACCCAGTAACAGAACAGGCACAAAGCAGATGGGCAGGGATCATGAGGTCAATCAGCGTTCCAAACTTTGTTACTTCAAACATTGAATATGTGGAATTCTGGATGATGGACCCATACGCAGATGGTAAAACACTGGGTACTGATCCAAAACTATTACTTCACTTAGGAAACGTTTCTGAAGATGTATTGAAGGATGGAAAAATGCAGTATGAAAACGGATTGCCAACTCCTGGTACACCATCTTCTACTACAAATTCAAACTGGGGAATACAGCCAAAACAACCTCCGATTCTTTATGCATTCTCTACGGAAGGAGATGATAGAAAAGTGCAGGATGCCGGATATGACGGTCTTACTTCTGATCAGGAAGCAATGAGATTTGGGAATACCTTTGTAAACCCGGTAACCAATATTGCTGACCCTGCAGTGGATGACTTCGTATTCTATCTTTCTGATAAATTTACAGGAAGCCAGGCTGCTTCAGTGGTGGAACGATACAAGTATTTCAGAAACCCGGAAGGAAACTCGGAAGCAAACTCTCTGAATGTGGCTTCACAAACTCCGGATGCAGAAGATATCAATAAAGATTATAACCTTGATCAGACTGAAAACTATAATCAGTATGTTATAAAACTTGACCAGCCAAGTTTGTCACTTGGATCAAATAATATTGTAGATGTAAAAACAGTAAAAGCAAGTTTCCAGAACGGGCAGTCTGCAGATGTAAAATGGTATCTGTTTAGAATTCCTGTTGCTAATTATGATAAAGCCGAAGGAACTGCAGATCCATCTGTATTGAACAATGTAAGGTTTGCAAGATTGATGCTGGCAGGTTTTGATCAGACTTCTACTTTAAGATTCGGAACAATGGATCTTGTAAGATCAGACTGGAGAAAATACAATAGTAAAATTGCGAGTAATGATGTTCCTGGTTCTGACGAAGGAGTAGGTTCTGTAACAGATCCAAATTTTGAGGTAGGAAGTGTAAATATTGAAGAAAATGCATTAAACCAGCCTCCATATGTATTGCCTCCGGGGATTGACAGACAGGTATTGAGTGGAAACGCAGGGGCACAAAGACAGAATGAAGCTTCTCTTTACATGAAAGTAAAAGACCTTAAAACCGAGGCAAGAGGAGTGTTCAAAAATACGACTTTGGATATGAGAAGATACAAAAAGCTGAAGTTATTTGTACACGCTCATGATCCATTGAACAGAGTAATAGGAATGGATGAGAAAACTAAATTCTTTATCCGTTTCGGAAGTGATGCTACTGATAACTATTACGAGTATGAATCATCATTAAACTTGACTCCTACTACGGCAACTGCTCCTATGGAAATCTGGCCATTGGAAAATGAAGTCAATCTTGATGTTCAGAATTTTGTAGATGCTAAAATAAGAAGAGATAAATCAGGAGTTCCTATTACCAATAGAACAGTGGATCCGGGCTATCAGGAACCATTCAAGAATATTTACATCAAAGGGAGACCAAGCTTAGGAAATATTACTACCATTATGATTGGAGTAAGGAATGCTGATGCAAGAGGAGGAGCTGGAATAACAAGAGTTTTATGGGTAAACGAAATCCGCCTTTCTGAAATTGAGAATGATGGAGGATATGCAGGAAATGCCAGCTTGAACTTTAATATGGGAGATTTGGCAACAGTTAACGCCAATGCTTCCTATACATCTGTCGGTTTCGGAAATATAGATTCAAAACCTGCGGAAAGAACTCAGTCTACTCAATCAGCATTCAGTATTAATACAGCGATCAATGTAGATAAATTCCTTCCTGAAAAAACAGGGGTGAAAATTCCTTTAAACTATTCTTACTCACAGACTATTGAAGATCCGAAATACAATCCTCTGGATACCGACGTAGAGTTCAACAAGGCACCAAACAAGGATCAATTGAAAAAAGTAGCGAGAACCTATACTCAGCAAAGAAGTATAGGAGTCGTGAATATGCATAAGGAGAGAGTAAATCCGAATAAAAAGCCTAAGTTCTATGACATCGAAAACGTTTCGGTAACGGCTGTTTATAATGATGACTATTTCAGAGATATTTATACCAAGAGAAATTACAGACAGTACCTGAGAGGATATGTTGATTATAACTACACATTTAAGCCGTGGGTGATCAAGCCTTTCAATAAAATGATCAGTGATACTGCGAAGTCTACGAAGTATTTAAGATGGGTTAAAGAATTCAATTTTAATCCGATTCCTACAAGAATATCTTTCAGAACTGAAATCGACAGAAATTACAATGAACTTGAGTTCAGAAACGTGGAAGCAATCCTGAACGGAAATATGAATAGTGACTTTGATGCCATCAGAAACAGAAACTTCTTCTTTGGATGGCAGTATGGGTTAGGATTCAATTTTACGAAATCATTGAAACTTGAAATCAATTCTGCAACCAGAACGCTGAATGATAATCTCGATGTAAACTCAATGGATAACAAATCGATTTTCGGGAATGTATTCAGAGCCGGAAGACCGGTATTGTATAACCACAGAGCACAGCTGAACTATAAACTGCCGTTCCAGTATCTGCCTTACCTGGATTTCATTGATGCAGAAGTAGGATACGGATTTACCTATAACTGGGCAGCAAGATCTACTTCATTGACTGGATTTGTAGATCCTAACAACAATAATAAAATAACAAGCTTAGGGTCTGTGGGTCAGAATACCAATGTTATTCAGGTGACAAGTTCTGCTGATCTTCCTAAGTTCTTCGGACAGTTTAACTATTTCAAAAATATCAATGCCAAGCTTCAGAAACGCAGACAGGAGATGGACTCTCTGAATAATGTGTATACAAAACAATGGGAGAAAAACAGATACAGGTATAAGAAATATAAATTTAAAAATAAGCTTACTCCACTTCAAAGTGCAGCATTCTTCCTTACTTCTTTCAAACAGTTAAACGTAAGTTATAACGAAACGAATGGAACAGTACTTCCGGGCCTAATATCAGCTCCAAACTTTTATGGATACGGACAGACATTGGGTGGGCCAACACTAGGATTCCTTTTAGGGTCTCAGGCTGATATCAGAAGAACAGTAATGGAAAACGGCTGGGTAAGTGGTTCTACTTATATGACTGACCCATATGTAAGAATGTCGACCAAAGAATTGAGAGCAGACTTACAGATGATGCCGATGAACGATTTAAGAATTGATCTGAATGTGCTGCACAATTACAACAGTAATTTTTCACATACAGGATTTAATTATACCAACAACGGCGTTGCGGATCCTGACTTTACATTTGCCAGCGAAATGATAACGTATTCCAACTCGGCAGTACTACTTAATACATCATTTAAAGATGGGCAGGCGGTTTACCAGGCGATCAGAGAAAATGCAAGAGCACTTTCACAACAATTGGGAGGTCCGGGAGCAGTATTGGATAACGATGGATTTGCGAAGCATTACAGCATTGGAAATGCCTATGTATTGATCCCAGCCTTCAGAGCAGCTATGGAAGGGAAATCTGTAACCCCAATGACTAATCCTAAAAAAACAGGATTCCCGTTACCAAACTGGAGAATTACGTACTCGGGATTAAAAAATATCCCTATAATCAGTGGGCAGTTCACCAAGTTTGATATCTTACATGGTTATACAGCAACCTATACAGCAACAGGTATCCAAAGCAATGTAGATTATCATGGTAACCCGGATGGATACTACCAGACAGTAGATGGTGCAGGAAATGTAATCAAAAACGATGGCGACAAGATCAATCCATATACATTTGCACAGGTAGGATACGTAGAATCTTTTTCACCACTTATTGGAGTAGATGTTACCATGAGAAACAATATGCAGTTTGGGATACAATACAATAAAACAAGAATGATGGTACTGGGATTGGTAAATCAGACGCTTACCGAAGATGCCAACACAGAATATGTTGTAAGACTTGGATATATTGTCAGAAACTTCAGATTGGGAACAGCCAACATCAGAGGTAGAGGAACAAGAGGAAAAGGAAGTGACCTTAACATCAGAGGAGATATTTCATTAAGAGACAGCAAGACTTCCATTATGAATATACTGTTGAATGATGCCCAGGTAACAGGAGGACAAAGACTGATGAACATCAAACTTTCCGCAGATTATAACGTTTCTGAGAATCTGAACCTAAGAGTATTCTATGAACAGATGACCTCAAAGTACAAGATCTCTACAGCATTCCCGCTGTCTACAGTGAGAGCAGGTATTTCTGCCACATTTACATTCGGAGATTCCGGAGGTGGATTCTAAAAGAACGAATTAATAAAAACAATATCCCTTTCATTTAGAAAGGGATATTGTTTTTATTAATTATATATAATTATTTTAAATACGACATGTTTTGTCGCTTTTGAGAAATATTTTTGTATAAAATTAATTGAAAATTAATAATGACAGAAAAGAGTTGTTTTAATTCTTTTAATTGTGACTTAACTGGTTCTAAAATGTTAAATTTGTACTTAAAAATAATTCTAAAATTTATGAAAACAAAATTATTCTCGATGGCCTTATTGGTTTCATCATTTGCTTTTTCACAACAGACTCAAACATTTTCTGAAGTAACCATTCAAAATCCTTCTCCTATTTTATATTTAAAAAGAAGTACCAATGATGGAGGATTTATCCGGGGTATTCAAACTCAATACTTTAATGGGGATAATGGATGGTTTTTTGGTGATTTGCATGGCAGCCAGTGGATTGTTTCCAAAGGAGATTATACGAACCCCAAATTGGTTATTAATGATAGTAATGGATATGTGGGAATCGGAACAGTAGCTCCTTTAAGCAAACTTCATGTTGCGGGAACTATTATGGCAGGAGCTGGCGATTCTGTGACAGGAGTTAATGCTTTTTCTATACCGTATGCCAGTGGCTCAATGAGTAACTGGGGAGCATTACGAAGCTCTGGCTCCTCTTATATGAGTTATGGAGTAAAAGCAAATGGAACAAATGTAGGATGGTTGTCAAGCAGTGGGGAAGGGAACTTTGTAAAAACAGCAATTACGCTCGATAATGAAGGTTTAAAATTATTAGCATCAGCCTCTCAGCAAGTAGCAATAGATTCACCGGTTTCGATGCCAGAAATCATGAAGATTTCTTCTGCGGGAAATGCATTACTTCAAGGTAAGCTGGAAGCTAAAGAACTTAAAGTAACACTAACTCCAACTGCTGACTTCGTATTTGAAGAAAACTATGACCTTCCCAAGCTGGAAGAGGTAGCAAAACATATTAAAGAAAAAAAGCATCTTCCTGAAATTGCTTCTGCCAAGGAAATGGAAAAAGAAGGGGTAAACGTAGGAGAATTCCAGATTAAGCTTTTACAGAAGATCGAAGAATTGACATTGTACGTAATTGAACAAAATAAGCAATTGAAAAAGCAGGCTGCAGAAATTGAAGAATTGAATCAAAAATTAAAAACAAAATAATGAAAAGAAGTATACTCGTATTTTTTATATTTTTTGCTTCTTTGTTGTTTTCTCAGGAAAGTGAAGGTGGAAGACCGATTTTTTATGATTATATGAATTTGGGAATTAATGGACCTGTAATTAATATTGATGAATCTTATATTACTCCTGCCGATTTATTAGGAAAACTAAGAATAATTAATAAAACTCTGAATAATGAGCTTGAGCTTAAAAATTTGGAAGCTTATATAAAGGAATATCCAAAAATAAATAGTCTTAATTTTTACGGCAAAAAAATTGAAATAAAAAAAGATTTTAAATTAGAGTCTACAAAATTTAAATTAGAAGATAAATTCATTTGCTTACTGAAAATTAGATCAGAAAATGCATATTCACTTCAAGCTTTTTTTTCAAAATTTAATATGCCTGATGGAGCAAAGTTCTTTTTATATAATTCGGAAGGAATGATTCTGGGATCTTTTAATAGTAAAAATAGTATAACTTCAAAGGAGTCTGAAAATGTGTTTGTGACGCAACCAATAAAAGGAAGCGAAATCTATCTTGAACTTGATTTAGAAAATGAAAGTGATCTTGCTAAAGTTGATATTCAAGTAAACACAATTATGCATGGTTTTTCAAATTTATATGCAAGTGATGGTCCATTTTCAGGTTCTGATGCTACAACTTATACTTCTTGTAATAAAAATGTTTCTTGTGTTGATGGAAGTCTTTTAGAAGGTAATAGTTATAATAGTACTATTAATAAAGGAAATATTAAATCAGTTGGACTTATTGTAAACACTAATACACTATACGGATTCACATGTTCTGGAACATTAATTAATAATACAAAACAAGATGGAGCCCCGTATTTTTTAACAGCAGAACATTGTGTTAATGGAACGCCCCAGCAACCAATTTTTTTGAACGAATCAGTTGTTATTTTTAATCATGAAACGAAATCATGTAATGCTGATGGTGATACTATAGGTGGGAGTATTTCTTCACCTTCCACCAATTCAGTAAGTGGAATGCAAATACTTACCTATATGGGTATAACAAAATATTCGGACGGGACGTTCAGTGGCTTATCGCAGGATTTCGCATTGGTGAAGTTAAATACAACCGCCGAAGTTTTAAAAAAATACAAAGTCTGTTATTCAGGGTGGTCTACTGCGCAGTTTCCAAATAATATAGGCTCTTCTTTCACAGCCCATCACCCTTCTGGAGTCGTAAAGAAAATATCCATAGCAAATCAGAGTTATATTACTCCTACAAACTTCTCAACAGTGTATGATTTTTCCAATATTGAAAGTCCTAATGTTTATTTTTCAAAGAGTTTTAGTACAAATTTAAGCCAAGGATATTTTTTAGCTGTTGAGTTTGCAAACGGATTTCCATACCATGGTTCATCCGGTGCTTCATTATTTACAAGAGATGGGTTTATTTTGGGTACTTTATCCTCAGGGCCAGAGCAAGAAATTTCGAATGAAACTCCAACTAAACCAATTAATGTATTGCAAGCCAAGTTCAAAGCATGTGGCAGTACAATTACCAATAAAGCGAAATATAATGTTCTGTTTTCAAGGTTTTGGAGAGATTATATCTTTATGCAATCATGGTTGAATCCTGATAATCAGAATATTCAATCTATTGGGAACTATTGTCCTGCTGGAATAGGAAGTTGGGGAAGTGTGAATGTCGAAAACCCTGAGGAACCGTGTTATATTCTACCTTTGAAGGAGCAATATATAGTACCAGATAATTTAGATAAGACAATTACAGATGTAAACAGATATAGAGTTAAACCCTTTTCTACCTATGGAAAAAAGATATATGTGAAAATTCCTATAAATGATCAAATAGGATATGATCCAATGGGTGTGCCCTCAGAAAAAGATGAAGAGCCTGTGATGAGTAATGAGCTAATTTGTTTAGGAATAGACAAGACTTGTGAAGGTTTTTTCTTGAATCACACTTACAAAATTACGGGCAATTCTGTGAAAAAGATAAAATCTAAAGACGTCTTAATGACGAACCAACTGAATATTAATGGAGATAGACCTCCCATAACTTTTGATTTATTAAATGCTGATGGTAAGAGAGTTGCTATATTAGCACGACAAAAAAAACTCGTGTCCAACACTTATTACAATAAACTTGAAATAGAACTGTATAAATATAATGAGAATAATAATGAATATGATACTGAATCTGTTATTGATGTTTTCGATGATCCATTGGCACTAGCTCAGACTTTTCCTGGCCTTACAGATTGGGGGCAGATACGAGGGTTTTATGAAAAAAATACAATTATTTTATTAATAAAATATGGATCCACACTAGGAATGATTAAACTTTATAGGCAAAGTGAAAATTCACCTTGGATGAAGATTGTTTTTCCTGTAATTTATCCCCCTATTGATGCTATTAATAGTACAGGTTTCAAGACTATTTTTAAAAATGAATTATTACTTGTAAATGGGACAATGGGAACATTAGTTTTCAATGTGAAGCCCGGAACACCTGATGCCCCTGTACTTCTTATTAGTAAAGGGAAGAATGAAAATTTAAGATTTGTTAATATGACTTATCAAGGAAATAATATTTATGAATTTTTTAGTATGAAAGAAGATAATAAAATAGGTGTTTGGCAACTTAACTCTTCTACAGGTGCTTTGAACAATTATTTTACAATTTATTTGAACTCATATAATTATATAAATAATAATGCTTCTGTAAATCGTTTTTATAATAAAAGACTTTATGCAAACAAAAACTCGATAATACTTCCTGAATATAACGGGAGGAGACTTTTTTTCTACAAAGATGACAATCAATGGATAGGTGCCAATATTCATTTCACAGGCCCCTCAAAAACTACTCCTGCATTTGGTAATCCCTTACTTGCTCTAAATGATTCATTTTTTTTAGATGATATTCAATGGAAAATTGATATTTGGAGTGGAACACAGCTATATCCTGCTTATAATATCTTGAATGCAGAACATTTGTTAAGAATTTTTGTTGGAACTAGTTCTGGGGCATATGTTATTTTAGATAATCTGGAAAGAGAAGAATGGTTAGCAAGTCAACAAAATGGTGTAAAGTATTATGATAATACAATAACTCCAGAAAATTCTTTAAACATAATAACTTCAGACCCAGGGGACGGCTCAGGGACACCGGTATCAAGTGGAATAGTTAAAACAAACTTTCGAGATCCAAAATCATATATTTTAAGTGAATTTACAGCTCCATTAATTGGAAATAAAAAGGTAAAACTTCAAGCACCATATTCAGTTGTAATTAAACCTGGATTTACAGTTTCATCAAGCAGTGGAGCAGAATTTCATGCAATTGCCACTTCTCAAGAATTTTTTCCTGAATCATTAACATATGATGATATGTTACATCCTGTACTTTCAGATTATCATGATAAAGCTAGTAAGAAAATGGCAAATTCAACGCTTAAGCTTTCTAAAAAAGACTTATCTATTTATGGAGAAATTGTGCTTAATAGTACCCTTTTAAGTCAGGAAATCATTATTGATAGGGTCGTAAAACTATATCCAAACCCCACCAAAGACATACTGAATATTGATTTTAATGGTAAAAAATTCAAGACACTAGAAGTATATTCTATAGATGCTAAAAAGATAATAACCAAAGAAGTATCATCATTGAATACTACTGAGGTCAATTTGTCTCAATATCCTGCAGGTATCTATATGGTAACACTTATAGACTCAACAGGCAAAAGCTATCCTAATAGGATCATTAAAAAATAACCTTTCTCGTTAAATCGCTGCACTAGCAGCGATTTTTTATTTTCATTCGAAATTTCTTCAAGTTACTTATTTATGCTTTGAACCTTTTAGAATTTTGAATACATTTGTACAAAATAAAAATTAAAAAATGAACACACCATCAGAATTAAAGTACACCAAAGATCACGAATGGATCAAGATCGAAGGTAACGTTGCTACAATCGGTATTACAGACTTCGCTCAGGGAGAACTTGGAGACATCGTATACGTAGACATCGATACTGTAGATGATGATCTTAATGGAGGAGATGTTTTCGGAAGTGTAGAAGCAGTAAAGACGGTTTCAGATCTATTCTTACCTATTGCTGGAAAGGTTATTGAGTTCAATTCAGAATTGGAAGCTCAGCCTGAACTGTTAAATACAGATCCTTATGGAGACGGATGGATTATCAAATTGGAAATTGCTGATGGGGCAGATCAGTCTGAGTTACTTTCTGCAGATGATTACAAAGCTATCATTGGATAAGATTTCAAAAATATTTAGTAAGATATTGCCCATTTATTGGGCATTTCTTACTTATATGCTTCTCAAGCCCGGAGAAGAAAATCATGAATATTGGTTTATGTTCAGCGGGATTGATAAAATTTTACATTTAAGTATATTCGCAGCCTTAGGTTTCTTTTTCATTGCTGCTTTTCCTAAAATAAAATTCTCATACTTTTTTCAGATCATCCTTATCTATGCATTCCTTACCGAAATTCTTCAGGAAGAAATGGGACTAGGTAGATCGATGGAAACATTAGATATCGTAGCAGATACTATAGGATGTTTATTGGGATACTATATATATAGAATAGTAATCAAGCGCTTCTTTTAACTTTACTATTAAAAAAGAGTGGTATACTTTTCCTCTACATAATAACATTAAGGTTTTCTCAAACTTTTACACCTTCAAACTTAATTAGGAGCTTCATCCTGCTATCCATTCCTACTCCTCACGCCAGCGCTTTCCTACACTCAGACCCATCTGCTCTCCAACCCAGGCTGCGGGGTAACCATTTCTATCAGGGCTAGGGAGAGAATTTATAAATGATGAATGATGAATGATGAATGATGAATTATGAGTTTCGGTTCTTGGGTTTCGAGTTTCGGGTTTCTATGCAGAAAAGGAACATTGGTGTTGAATTTTCATATTCCCGATTTCTATAGAAGGTGGTTAGTGAGTATAAATCTCTAATCCCATTGTGTCAACTGGAATCCCAACTTCTTTACGAGAGCTCTTAAAGGAAGTAAGTTGCCAGGATACTATTTAGATTTTTTTTAGCAGTTAGTATTCGCAGTGTCATGCTGAGCTGAGTCGAAGCATTTTAATTAAGGTAATCTCTGCTATTATAAATTTTACGGAAGAGTTTTGTCCAGACTCCTACGGAGTGACAATGCTAGAATAATAATGATTATAAAGGCTTTACTGAATCCAAAACTTTTAAAAAGCTATTCTATATAATTATATATACCTTATTTTGATCATTCCACACGCGCACCTCGTATCCCGCACCCCGCATCCCGCACCCTTAAACCCCTCTCCAACGCTCAAACCCTCCAACTTTCCCGTCTTCTTCCAAACAAATTGTTTAAAATTTTTGCTCCTTTGTTTCAGTGTATTAGGGTTAAATATTACGAAACGGTAAAATTTATGTTAAATAAAGTTGCGTAGTGTGTAGTAAGTTTCTATCTTTGCCCCACTGAAAACGAGAGTATATTCAGTAGCGCAGAAGAGCTTTTAGATAAGCTAAGACATTAAGATACTTCAAGAAGAGACAGGCGAAAAAACTTTAAAACTTTTTACAAAAAGAGTT
>Ga0308156_1000281_pt1 | contig 132025 bp, 120 predicted proteins | sample PhyAR2_FD_201041 | JGI IMG/M metagenome (GOLD analysis project Ga0308156, IMG submission 201041) | Phyllosphere microbial communities from UC Gill Tract Community Farm, Albany, California, United States - DLSL A.R2 | ecosystem: Host-associated > Plants > Phyllosphere > Unclassified | place...
TTGTTAAAAATTGTTGTTTGTTTTTACCGTTGTAAAAACAACCTACACATTTGGTTCGTCTTACTTTGTTCAGTTTTCAAAGGTCTACTGTGTTACCTCGCAGCAACTTTTATATCATATCAAATCTTCGATTTGATGTCAACACTTTTTTAAAAAAAGTTTCAAAGTTTTTTTCTGCTTGATGTTATCGAATGTTTCGCGACAACTTCATTAGTTTATCAGGTTGTTTGTTATTTGTCAACAACTTTCTTCCTGATTTTCCAAGTTTTTTTGAACTTGAATTGTTATTCTATTTTCGTTCAGCCGTCTTTGTTTCTTGCGACAACTTCACCATTTTATCAGGTCCGCAGCTGCTTGTCAACAACTATTTTACTGATTGCAAAAGTTTTTTTCAAACTTAAGCTGTTATATTATCTTCATCGTTTGGCGTGTTTCCTCGGTGCCTTGCGACAAGATATAATATACCAAGATTCTAGGCGTAGGTCAACTAAAACTTGCACTTTTTTGAAAGTTTTTTTCATTACCGATTGTTTTATTACTTTTGTTCTTTATTGTTCGTTTTTCACCTTTCAGGATAGGTATTCATTGCGTTTTTCTTAGTATTTTTCAGAAAATAAAAAAGGGCAGATTATCAGGAAACAATCTGCCCTTTGACTTTTTATCTCATTGCTGGAAATAATAGAACATCGCGAATTGATTGAGCGTCGGTTAGAAGCATAACTAAGCGGTCAATCCCGATTCCTAATCCTCCGGTTGGTGGCAAGCCATACTCTAATGCTTCAATAAAGTCTTCATCCACCCCATGTGCTTCATCATTTCCTTGTTCACGTTCTTTTTCTTGACCTTCAAAACGTTCACGTTGATCAATTGGATCATTTAATTCAGTAAATGCATTTGCAAATTCTTTTCCTATTATAAATAGTTCGAAGCGATCAGTGAATCGAGCATCTTCTGGATTTTTCTTTGCTAAAGGAGAAACTTCAACAGGATGTCCGAAAACAAATGTTGGCTGCTCTAAAGTTTCTTCCACAAACGTTTCAAAAAATTCATTTATAATATGCCCAATTGTCATATTATCATTGATTTCTACCTTGTGTTCTTTTGCGAATGCACGTGCTTCTTCAACAGTCATTTCTTGCCAAAAATCAACACCTGTTTGTTCTTTGATTGCATCTACCATATGCACACGTTTAAATTCAGAGCCTAGATCCACTTTTTTTCCATCATAAGTGATCATTGTTGTTCCTAGAACTTTTTCTGATGCATTGCGAATAATTCCTTCGGTTAAATCCATCACATCTTTGTAATCTGTATAAGCGGTATATGCTTCCAGCAATGTAAATTCAGGATTATGTGTTGTGTCTGCTCCTTCATTACGGAATACTCGACCAATCTCATAGACTTTCTCCATACCACCGACAATCAAACGTTTCAAGTGTAATTCCAAGGCAATACGTAAGTATAGATCCACATCCAATGAATTATGATGTGTAATAAACGGACGTGCTGTAGCACCACCAGCGTCATTATGCAAGACTGGGGTTTCCACTTCTACATAACCATTGCTATCAAGATAACGACGAATTTCGCTAATGATTTGGCTACGTTTCATGAATCGATCAAAGCTATCTTTGTTACTAATCAAATCTAAATAACGTTGGCGATAGCGTTGTTCTACATTCGTCAAGCCATGATATTTATCTGGCAGCGGACGCAGTGCTTTGGTCAGCAATACGATCGTTGTCGCTTTGACCGTTACTTCACCAGTATCAGTTTTCATGATTTGTCCTGTAACACCAAAGAAATCACCTAAATCAGCATGTTTAAATAACTCATACGCTTCATCGCCAACTTGGTCTTTACGTACATAGATCTGAAGCTGACCTTCACGATCTTGCAAGTGAGCAAAACCAGCCTTTCCTTTACCACGCTTTGTCATCATACGACCAGCAACGCTTGCCGATAGATTCATTTCGCTCAATTCTTCTTTTGAGTGTTGGTCAAATTGGTCATGTAATTCTTTTGAATTATGTGTACGATCAAAACGCTTGCCGAAAGGATCAATCCCTTCTCCACGTAAATTTTCCATTTTCTCACGACGCACAAGCATTTGATCATTTAGATCTTCTTGATGCGCTTGTTGTTCATCTGCCACTTTACTTCCTCCATTCTGAAATCACATACCCTTATAATGCCACATTAAAACGAAAAAAAGCAAGCCGTATTTTAGTTTCAGCCTGCTTTTTTTATTAGATTGTTTCGATTATTTCTTTTTCTGCATGCTTTTCTGCTTTTTCTTCAAATGCATCTAGTAAATCGATCATCATTTGCTGAGTCTCAGCTTGATTGATAGCAACTTTCACTTTAGCTGCACGAGGGATTCCTTTTAGATAATATGAGGCATGTTGACGAAATTCTCTCGTAGCGATTTTTTCTCCCTTTAAATCAACTAAACGCTGTAGATGTACTTTGGCTGTTTCTATTTTTTCACGTGGTGTTGGTTCTGGCATCAACTCGCCTGTCTCAAGATACTCTTTCGTCCGTTGAATCATCCAAGGATTGCCTAAAGCTGCCCGACCGATCATAACGCCATCTGCCCCGACATATTCAAGCATTCGTTTTGCATCTTCAGGTGTACGAACATCACCATTGCCCATAAATGGAATCGTTAGGTGCTGTTTGACTTCTTTTAATACATCCCAGTTTGCTTGCCCTTCATACATTTGAACTCTTGTACGACCGTGCATAGCAATAGCCGAAGCTCCTGCTTTTTCAGCTGCCAAGGCATTTTCAACAGCAAATAGATGTTCTTCATCCCAACCAGTTCGCATTTTCACTGTAACAGGTAAGTCTATTGCAGAAGAAACAGCATCCACCATTTCATAAACTTTATTCGGATCTAAAAGCCATTTTGCACCTGCTTCAGCTTTGATCACTTTATTTACTGGACACCCCATATTGATATCAATGATTGCAGCTTTAGTGTTTTCTTCCACAAATTTTGCTGCTTCTACTAAATTCTCTTTATCCCCACCAAAGATTTGTACGCTTAATGGGTATTCTTTTTCATCTATATAGAGCATATCTAATGTTTTTTTGTTTCGTTGTTGGATTCCTTTATCACTAATCATTTCACAGACAACTAAACCTGCCCCAAATTCTTTAACGGTTACACGAAAAGCAGCATTGCTGATACCAGCCATAGGCGCTACTACAACGCGATTTGGAATTTCAACATTTCCTATTTTCCACATAGCGTAACTCTCCTACTTTTCACGAGTATTTTTGATTGCTTCATCTCTTAACTCAATTAGATCTTCTTCACTATAATGATACTTGTTCCCACAAAATTGACAAACAGCTTCTGCTCCATGATCTTCTTCGATCATTGCATTGATTTCATCTAAACCAACAGCGATGATTGCTGTGCCAAATTTTTCTTTTGAGCAATTACAATTGAATTGAACAGGCATTTTTTCTAAAATTTCGATTTCATCTTTACCAAGAAGGCGTTCTAAGATTCCCTCTGGCGACTCTCCTTCGTCGATCAAGCGAGAAATCATCGGTACTTCTTGTAAACGTTGTTCAATAAAATCAATTGTTTTTTCATCTGCACCTGGCATTACTTGGATCATAAAGCCACCTGCCGCTTTGACACTTTCATCTGTATCAACCAAGACACTTAACCCGATTGCAGACGGTATTTGTTCAGAAACAGCCATAAAGTAGGTGAAGTCTTCACCAATTTCACCAGAAACGATCGGTGTTTGTCCTGAGAATGTTTCTTTTAAACCTAAATCCTTGATTACAGTGAAAATCCCTTCTGTTCCTACTGCTCCGCGAACGTCGATTTTACCGCTTTCGTTTAGCGTTAAACTCACGTGGGGATTCTTTATGTAGCCTTTAGTGTTACCACTGCCGTCGCTATCGACAACAATACTTCCTGCTGGTCCATTTCCTTGAACTTTTACTGTTAATTTATCTTCGCCTTTTAATGTTGCTCCCAGTAGTAAAGCGCCTACCATTGTTCTGCCTAATGCAGCAGTTGACGAGCTCCATGTATCATGACGTTTTTGTGCTTCTGATATTGTATTTGTTGCGCAAACTGCATAAGCGCGAATCGATCCTTCATAACATAATGCTTTAACTAAGTAATCTTCCATTTTTATTTTCCTCTTCTCACTTGGGACTTTTTCTGACTCATTATCAGATAATACTAGGGTTTAGTCTTTTTTTCAACTAAATAATTTCAACTTCAAGAAAAGAGCACCCCGTAAAAGGGATGCTCTAGGTGTCTTATTTGTAACGATCATCAAAGTTGTTACGGTCATATTCAGAATCATTCTTATGTTCATCTTCAGATTTTACTTCCGATTGAACTTTCTCTTCTGTTTTTTCGCTGTCCGCTTTTACTTCTTCTGCTTCGTCATGTAATTCTTTTTTTGCTTCTTCAAAATCTTGTTTTTCTTCAGCTTGTCTTTGTGCATCTTTTTCTTCTAGTGCACGTTTTGCTTCCTCAAACGTTTGAGCTTTCTCACTAGGAAATTGGCTATCAATAACGTCTTGAGGCATAACGCCTTCTTCAAACAATGATTTGATACTGCGGGCATCTAATGTTTCGAATTCCAACAGTTTTTCAGCAATCAGTTTGTGTTGCGCACGGTGAGCTTCGATGATTTCACGTGCTTTGTCATGAGCTTCCATCAAGATGCGACGTACTTCTTGATCGATTTCAAATGCTACTTGTTCTGAGTACGCTTTTGTTTGACCATAATCACGACCAACAAAGACTTGATGGTTTCCTTCATATTGAACTGGACCTAATTTGTCGCTCATTCCATATTCGGTTACCATGCTACGGGCAATCCCAGTCGCTTGTTCAAAGTCATTAGATGCACCTGTTGATTGAACATTGAAGATAATTTCTTCAGCTGTACGACCACCAAGTAAACCAACGATTTGTTCAAACATGTCTTCTCTAGTCATTAAAAATTGATCTTCTTTTGGTAAAGCGATCATGTAACCACCAGCGCGACCACGAGGAATGATCGTTACTTTATGAACAACACGAGCACGGCTTAAGACTAAACCGACAATTGTATGTCCAGCTTCGTGGTAAGCAACCATTTCGCGTTCTTTTTTGTTGATGACACGATCTTTTTTCGCAGGTCCTGCAATAACGCGATCTTCTGCTTCATCCACATCGGATGCATCGATTTTCTTCTTATTACGACGAGCAGCAACTAGAGCCGCTTCGTTTAAGACGTTTTCTAAATCAGCACCAGCAAAACCTGGTGTTTGTTGTGCCACGACTTTTAAATCAACATCGTCAGCCAATGGTTTGTTTCGGGCATGAACTTTAAGGATTGCTTCACGGCCTTTCACATCAGGACGACCTACTAAAATTTGACGATCAAAACGACCTGGACGTAACAAGGCTGGATCTAACACGTCTGAACGGTTGGTTGCGGCAACAACAATAACACCTTCGTTACCATCAAATCCATCCATTTCAACAAGTAATTGGTTAAGGGTTTGTTCACGTTCATCGTGTCCTCCGCCCATACCGGCACCACGTTGACGACCTACTGCATCGATTTCATCGATAAAGATGATCGCTGGAGCATTTTTCTTCGCTGTTTCAAACAAATCACGGACACGGCTTGCACCGACACCGACAAACATTTCAACGAAGTCTGAACCTGAGATAGAGTAAAACGGTACGCCTGCTTCACCGGCAACAGCTTTAGCAAGTAATGTTTTACCTGTTCCTGGAGGTCCTTCTAATAGAACACCTGCTGGTATGCGAGCACCTAATTCAACGAAACGGCGAGGATCTTTTAAGAACTCAACCACTTCAACTAATTCTTGTTTTTCTTCTTCAGCTCCTGCTACATCAGAGAAGCGTACACGGTTGGCTTTTTTGTCTGCTTCTTTGGCTTTTGATTTACCGAAGTTCATGACACGGCCGCCACCACCGCCACCGCCGCCTTGTTGTCCCATCATCATATAGAATAGGAAGATGAACAATACGATCGGTAAGAAACTAAACAAGATAGACAGCCAAGCACCACTTGTTGATTGTTCTTTTACGGTAAGTTTTACATTGTTGTCTTTCGCCATATCTTGGATACCTGATAATGTAATATCACTCGGTAGGACGATTGTTGTAAATGATTTTGTCGAAACTTCTGTTGATCCCCATAAAGAAAGACCGCCAGTGTTTTTGATTTCTTGTTTTTCTTTGTACTGACCTGTGATTTTAAACACACCATTTGTTGGTTGGATCGTCAGTTCTTTGACTTTGCCTTCCTCTAATTGAGTACTGAAAGTCGAGTATTCGATATCTGGTGATTGAGGATTGTTATTTCCAAAAATGAAATAAACAACCATGACCATCGCCAAAATCAGCAATACATAATATAGGCCATTTTTCATGCCGCCATTCTTTTTATTCATGCCTGTCCTCCTTTGACTGCTGCTCGTAATTAATTTTACGGTTTATTTTATCAATTCTGACCTTTACATTGTAACATAACTAAATCTAAGAGAGATATTAATTTGATTCGTAGATTTCAGGTTTTAATACGCCTACATAAGGGAGATTTCGGTATGCTTCTGCATAATCCAATCCATATCCTACAACAAATTCGTTCGGTACATCAAAACCAACGTAATCTGCAACGATATCAACGACACGACCTTCAGGTTTATCCAATAGAGTGACGATTTTCACAGATGCTGCTTTTCTATATTTAAATAAATCTACGAGATAAGCTAACGTACGGCCACTGTCAATAATATCTTCTACGATCAAGATATCACGTCCTTCAACATTTGTATCTAAATCTTTGATGATTTTTACTTCACCGGAAGATACAGTTGCGTTACCGTAACTAGACACAGCCATAAAGTCCATTTCTAAATGCGTATCGATGCAACGTGTGATATCAGCCATGAAAGGTATCGCACCTTTTAAAATACCGATCACTAACGGATTTTTACCTTGATAATCTTCTGTTAGTCTTTTGCCAAGTTCAGCTGATTTTTCAAGAATTTGTTCTTTCGTAATCAAGACTTGTTTAATATCTTTCTCTAACATATTGCTCTCCCTTTCCTTATAAGTTCGACCTTTAACTCCTTGCAGTTTCTCCTGAGAGGTAGATAGAGTCGAAACGATAGTGTGTTTCCTTGCCCTAAACAGATATGCTTTCATGAGCAATCATTTTTTCTCTGACTTTTAAATCGTTGTTTCTGATTTTTTATGTTCTTTTGCTTCTTTGAATAACAGTATTTTTTAGTTTTTACTGTTTTACTTTATAAAGGAGCCTGTAGAGTATTTTATCAGTTTCTTTAGGAATACTCAAATAGGAATTTACAAATTGTGGAATCCAAATAATCTGCTCTTGACCTGATAGAACGACCCATGCTTGCTCTCTGATCGAATTAGGTATTTTACGATCGATAAATATCCGCTTCAAGCGCTTTGTCAGCTCTGGAGTCAAAGCGATTTTATCCCCGTTTTTTCGGCGACGAATCGTTAATGGTAAAACAGTTTGTCCACTTATGAGCAAAGAAAATTCTGCCCAATCCTTAGTAGACTCAGGCACCTCAAGTGTTTTCCCTGTTACTTCCAAACCGACCCATTCTTTTTCAGATAGAAAAAGGTGTTCGTTTTCATTCAAATAAAATAGGCTCTCATGATTTACAGGTTGCTTTTTTTTCAGTAATAGCGTGTCATATTCTTTTACAGCCTGCCAACCTTGTTGCATATCTAATGACAACTGGGGAGCGGAACGATCTAGCATTGTCAATAATTGTTGAATCTGCGATTGGCTTATCTTTACACCTTTAGGTACGATTGTTCGTTGAAATAACGTCATTAGGAAAAATGTTTGGATACTTTTTTGCTCCCGTTTCAAATCAGATAGTTTGACCTGCCAACCTTCTGTAGTTGCTTCTACCCAGCGTTCATATTTTGGCTCTATCACGGACTGAATAAGTTGATCAGCCAATGAGACTTGTTCACTAAAATCCATAATGTGCTGCAAAAATTTTGGGTTTTCTTTTTTCAAAAGTGGCACGATTTGATTTCTGAAGCGATTACGCAAATAGGTATCACTCCTATTTGAATCATCTTCAAAATAAACGATTCCTGATTTTTTAGCGAACTGCATCAATTCTTCTTTAGAAAATATTAAAAAAGGACGAATCAATTTCCCAGTTCCAAACAGCTGTACGTCTCTAATTCCCACTAAGTTAGGTAACGCACTACCTCTCGTTAGTTTCATTAATATAGTTTCAGCTTGATCATCACTATGATGAGCAGTCATAAGCGTAGGGTAGTTTTCTCTCTCCATAATTTCTTTGAAAAAATCATAGCGAAATTCGCGAGCCCGCGCTTCTACATTTTTCGTCTTCTCAGGTTCTTCCCATACTTTGCTATAGTAAGAAATGCCTTGATCTTGACAATAGTTTTGCAGGTACTTCGCTTCTGCCTCGGATTCTCCCCGTAACTCATGGTTGATATGGGCGACTGCTAATTCTAGCTGGTCTTTTTCAGCAGCTATTTGCATAAGCCTCAACAAAACCATTGAATCTACTCCGCCAGAAATCGCCAGTACTATTTTTTGCTTTGGTAGCCAGTATTCATTTCTTTTACAATGATTGTAAAATTCTTGAAACATCTACTCACCTCTTGGTTGCATAGTTGATAGACCTGAAAAAAATGCTCAAAACACAAAAGCCGAGCTTTCGCTCAGCTTCGATATTTATTAGTTACGGCGTCCACCGCGTCCGCCACGTTTACCTTCTGTATTACGCTTCAAAGAAGTTAAACGGTCGTCACTATCTTTTAAGAATGAGCTCATCAATGAGTCAAAATCTTGTTTTGAGTTGTTCATTGGTTGCGCTCTTGTAAATTGTTTTTTAGGTGCTGGGCGTGCTCCACGGTCACGATTGCCTTGATAGTCATTGTTCTCACGACGTTGATATTCACGCTTTGGTTCTGCAGCTTGTTCTTGTGCTTTACGAATCGATAAACCTACTTTACCGTCATCACCGACTGAGGTAACTTTTACGGTTACTTCATCCCCTACGGTCAATACATCATGGATATCCTTCACGAATCCATTTGACACTTCACTAATGTGAACCAACCCTGTTTTTCCTTCACCTAGATCGATGAAGGCACCAAAATTAGTGATACCAGACACTTTTCCTGGCAACTTAGCTCCTACTTCAATTGACATAAAAAAAATGTTCCTCCTATTATTTACCCTATTATATCTGCAGCTATTCGCCTGATTGTTTTTCAGTTGAATGAGACTGTGATTGACTCTCTTGCCCTGATTGTTTTTGCTCATTACTAGAGCTAGTCGTTCCGCCTAACTCTGGAATGTTGTAAATCTGTTCGCCTTCTTTTGAGACATAAAAACGGCTACGAGCAAGCTTCGCCACATAATCGTCATCTCTTAAAAGCGCAACATCCTGTTCCAATCGATTTAACTTTTTATCCGCTTCTGCTGACTCAGCTACGGCTTCTGCCTGCTGTTTCTTAAAGGCATTCAACTGTTGATAGTCTTGCATTAGCTGGATACCCGAAACGATAAAGATCACAAATGCCACGAGAAAAACAACAGCCAGACGTCGGCGTCTGAAAATCAGCTGCTTTTGCTGTTTTTGAAATTCGGCATACTGTTCTTTAGTATACTCATTATCTAAGGCAGCAACTTTTTCCACGTCTTTTTTCTTTTTACTCATGTTTTCCGCTCCACTCGTTTTTGGTTTGTCTGTCTTATTATACCAACATCTAAGAAGCTTGTCTAATCTAAATTATCACTATTTTCGACTCTTTTCTCTGAAACAACCTGATACATCTTTTCTGCATCTTCTTTTTTCGTTGAATCACGAAGTTCAAGAACTTCGATTTCTAAGATTTTATTACCAAATTGAATTTTGACTTGATCGCCAATTTTGACATTACTTGATGATTTCGCTAGGATACCATTGATCTGAATCCGGCCTTTGTCTGCTACTTCTTTGGCTACAGGTCTTCTTTTAATAATTCGTGAAACTTTTAAAAATTTGTCTAAACGCATACCCTTACCTCTTCATTCTTAATATTTTTGCTCCAAATGGTAATGTTAGCCATTCCCGAATTGTAAATAGTTTAATTTTGATGATGATATAAATAAATGTTCCGCCACCGAGTAAAACTCCGATGATGGTGATCAGCAACGCCTGTCCACGATGACTAACCACTCCTAGAAATAGAGCAATCATGCCTTGATAACAGAGTAACACAAATCCCATCGATCCTAAACTGATAATCAGCTTTCTAAAGAAATGATTTTCAACAGCAAATTGATTGATTGCTTTTTTTGAAAAAAGGATCAGGAAAAATAGCGTTGCGACTAACCCAGCAATGGTTGAAACGCTCGCTCCAATTGTTCCCCAAGCAAACGTCAAGGGGCTCGTCAAAAAGAGCTTCGTCAACAAGCCGATTCCTGCTGATACCATTGATACGACAAAGCGATTCTGACTTTGTAAGATACTTTGATAGGCTTGGATAATTGCCATAAAAGCAATCGAACAGACATATACACCTAAAACACCGTTTCCCTGATAATCTTTGAACAAAGCAAAGTTCATATAAGGAAGTAATAATGCTAACCCGATCGATGCAGCAGCTGCAATCGTTGTGGTTAACCGTAAAAATATTTTGGCTGCTTGTAAAAACCGACCTTCTTCTCGACTCATAAAATACTTCGTTAACGCTGGTAAAAAACTTGAACTTAAGGCTAGCGCAACAACCAAGCCTAATTGAACTAAAGGCTGACCTCGATCATAAACACCTTTATCTATTTTCGCCGCTGAATCACTGATTCCTGCTGCGACTAAGGAATTTTTAATCAAAAATGAATCAATTAGTTGAAAGAGAATCAAAAAAGCACTGTATAGCGATACCATTCCACCTTCTATGACTAAACGACCAAATAGTTTTCCGGAACCTTTTTCAACTTTCCATTGCGTCAAATACGCAGAACTTCCTACACGGATTTTCCGATCATAATACCAAAGAATCCCTGCAGCAACAATCCCACCTAACAACGCACCACCCATTGCGATCGTTCCTGTCTGATACACCGACCAACCAAACTGACTAAAAGAGTAAGCCGCAATCAAGATCACACCTACTCGAACAATTTGTTCCATCACTTGAGAAACCGCGCTTGGGATCATCAATAAATGACCTTGAAAATTCCCTCTATAAAAAGATAATACAGGAACCAACAAGAATGTAAAAGAAACGACTTGGATCAAAGAAGCTAAGCGATAGTCTCCCATCATAAAGGCAATTTCATGACTGCCTAAAAAGAAAAACGCCCAACACAAACCAGCAATCACAAAAACAAAGGGAAACAGCTGTTGTAAAACCTTTTTCTGCCCACTAATATCTGCTTGCTCCGCTACTACTTTTGAAATAAACTGCGGCATTCCTGACAATGCTAAGGTCATCGCAATACCATAGATTGGATACACTTGTTGGTAGACATAAAAACCTTCATCACCAACTAGATTTTGAAAAGGCACACGATAAACTGCACTTAACACTTTGGCAATAAACGATGCGACCGTTAAAATAGCTGCACCTTGCATCATCGTCCGCATTTCTTTGTGTGCCATTGCATTACCTCCGATTCTAAAAGCTGAACAGGCTCGTTTAGCTCTGACTGGAAAATAGGAAAAATTGACTGTGACGCTCTTGGTCACATGCGATTTTTATCTTTTTCCCGAAGAGCTAGCCTGTGAAGCTGGATAAGTCTAAATGCTGAATAGGCTCGTTTAACCTCGACTGGAAAATAGGAAAATACGAAGGTGACGCTTTTTGTCACATGCGGATTTTATCTTTTTCCCGAAGAGCTAGCCTGTAAAGCTGGATAAGTCTAAATGCTGATCAGGCTCATTTTCATTCTGCCTCAGCAATGGCAGTCTTATACTTTTCTTGCCTCAAAGCTGTCGTAAACAAGGCAACTTCTTGCAGCCAAGCAGCTTCTTTCATATCTTTAGGCAGTTTCAAGCGAATCGACATTTTTTCATTGTCAACAGCAAGATCTGCTTTTAACTGAGTGTGTGATAATGCTTCAAAAATTTGTTCTACATTATACGTTTTCGTCCCGATTTTGCTCAAAGTAAACGTAATTTCTTGTTGTCTCTTACGGATTGTTTCCACTAAGGCGCGATCACCATCCATTTTAATTTGCCCAGTCGTTAATAAATGAGCGACTTCATCGGGATACTCGCCAAAACGATCAAGCAGATCTGCTTCAAGTTCATCATACATATCTCTATTTTCAAGTTGACGAATTCGTTTGTAAATCTCAATTTTTTGACGTTCATCCGAAATATAACTAGTTGGTAAATAAGCGTCAATTCCTAGATCAATCTCAACAGATGTTTTTTGATCTTGAATATTTTTCCCTTGTTTACGGGCGACTGCTTCTGAAAGCATTTGTGAATACATGTCAAAGCCGACTGAATCGATAAAGCCATGTTGCTGAGCACCTAATAAATTTCCTGCACCACGAATCGATAAATCGCGCATCGCAATTTTAAAGCCTGATCCTAGTTCAGTGAAGTCTTTGATTGCTTCTAATCGTTTTTCACTAACTTCGTTTAAAATCTTTTGCTGTTCGTACATAAAATAGGCATATGCCACACGATTGCTTCGGCCAACTCTACCACGTAATTGATACAAGGTTGATAAGCCCATGTAATCAGCATTTTCTACAAATAACGTATTCGCATTGGGAATATCAACACCCGTTTCAATAATTGTAGTCGTCACTAAAACGTCGTATTGTCGCTCAATAAAGTCAAACAAGGTATTTTCTAGTTGAACTTCGGTCATTTGCCCATGTGCATAAGCAATTCTAGCCTCTGGAACCAAGGCTTGGATTTCTTCCACTTTTTGCTCAATCGTATCTACACGATTATAGAGATAAAAAACTTGTCCATCTCGTGCCATTTCTCTTTCAATCGCTTCTCTAATCGCACCTGGATTATGCTCCATTACATAGGTCTGGATCGGATAACGATTTTCCGGTGGCGTTTCAATAACAGATAAATCACGTACGCCAAGCATAGACATATGCAGAGTTCTTGGAATCGGTGTTGCGGTCAAGGTTAAAACATCAACTTGTGCTCGCAGTTGTTTTAAACGTTCTTTATGTTTTACACCAAAGCGTTGTTCTTCATCGATCACTAGTAAACCTAAATCGCTGAATTGCACATCTTGAGAAAGTAAACGATGTGTTCCTACAACAATATCCACTTGACCATGTTTGATTTTTTCGATAGTTTCGCTTTGTTGTTTTTTCGTTCTAAAGCGGCTTAATAAACCCACTTCTACTGGAAACCCTTCAAAACGATCTACCATCGTTTCATAATGTTGCTGAGCTAAAATCGTGGTTGGAACTAGAAAGGCTACTTGTTTATTGTTATTGATTGCTTTAAAAGCCGCACGTAAAGCCACTTCTGTTTTCCCATACCCCACATCACCAACTAATAAACGATCCATTGGTCGTGTTTTTTCCATATCATGTTTAATTTCAGCCGTACTACGTAACTGATCGTCTGTTTCACTATAGGGAAATGCATCTTCAAATTCTTTTTGATACGCATCATCTGGTGGAAAAGCATAGCCTTTTTCCGATTCTCTGGACGCATATAATTGAATCAAATCATCTGCAATGTCTTCGATTTTAGACGTAACTTTTCGTTTTGTTTTACTCCACTCGCTACCGCCCAATTTATTCACTTTCGGCGATTTCGATTCAGAAGCAACGAATTTCTGGATCAGATTTAGTTGCGTAACGGGAATAAACAGTTTGTCGTCATTTTGATATAAAATCGTGATGTAATCTTGGTGAACACCATCGACTTCCAAGGTCTGCATTCCAATATATTTCCCGATCCCATGGTTTGCGTGAACAACATAGTCACCATTTTTTAAATCACTATAGCTTTTTAATCTTTCCGCATTAGAAACAGTTTGACGTCTGGCTCTTTTTTTGGTCGTTGTATGGAAAATTTCTTTTTCGGTGATGGTGACGAGTTTTTCCACAGGGAGTTCAAAACCTGACTGCAAGGAACCTTGAACGATTTGAATTTTTCCTTCTATTAAACGGTCAGCTGCAGCAGTCACGCTAGCAATGTCGAAATCCCGAAACAGTTCTTCAACTTTTTGACTCCGTTCTTTCGTTGGGACAAATACCACAACCGTTTGATCTTGTTTTTGCCAACGATCCATTTCAGTTTTTAATAATGGCATTTGACCAAAAAATTGCTGCATTGAGCGATACTGGAAGTTATGAACCGCTTGAAAACGGAGATTGCCCATCCCTTTTTGAAATAATGAAAAGAAGGTTGTTGCAAAAGTCATTTTCCGTACTTGCTCATGAAACTCTAAGCCAAAAGTCTGTTCAGGAAAAACGCGCATTTCTTCTAATTTAAGAACTTGCCACTCATTTTCTTCACGAATTATCTCACGTTCTGCCTCTAAGATACGAGCATAATCATCAATAAAGACCAAGCTATCTTCTGGTAGATAATCAAGCAAGGTTGTCTTTGTTTCATATAGAAGGTCTGTATAGTAATGGGCTGTATCGGTAGGAATCCCTTGATTCCAGGATGTTGCCAACTGACCAAAATAATCTTGGAGAAAGTCTTTTTCAGCAGCGTCTTTCGCAATTGCCACTCGTTTTTCTAAAGCATTCGTTAATTGTTTTTCCCCATGAATCAAGTCTGCGTTTGAAAAGACTAAGTCTGTCATCGGCGAAAGCGTCACAGATTCAATATTGCCGACCGAACGTTGTGTATCTGCTTCAAAATAACGCAGTGAATCAATTTCGATATCAAACAACTCTGCTCGAACCGGATATTCAGAATTCAACGGATAGACATCGACAATACTGCCTCGAATACTGAAATCACCAGGTTTGCCCACTAAAGACTCACGTTGATAGCCCATTAAGACCAATTGCTGCGCCAAAGTATCTAGCTCAATTTCACCACCAAGTTCCCAATGAAGCTGTGCTTGTTCCCAAGTCTGTTTACTCGGCAAGTATTTTCTTAACCCAGCTACAGGCACCACGATGATTCCCGCTTGATCTGTCAAAAGAAAGTTTAGCGCTGCAACCCTCTCTGCCCTAGCTTCCGGCGAAGAAAAAGCCATTTCAGCTGATAAAACCTCATCTACAGGAAATAGGTACACTTCTTCATCTGATAAAATATTGCGAAAGTCTTCAACTAGCTGATTCCCATAATAAAGATTTGGAACAGCCACAACGACTTTTTTATTTTTTTGTTTAAACCCACTGGTCATAACCAATGTCTTGGCAGAGCCTGCTAAACCCGTAATCAATTGGCGGGTATTTCCAGCTAGTTGCATTTGCCAATCTCGGACCAACTCACTTGCACCAATTCGTTCAATGATGTTCACGTTAGACTCCTCCTTATTTTAAAAGCGTAGCGAAACGCTAAGTTCCTGAACAATTTAGGAAATCAGCTTAAAGACGCTTTTGGTCTTTCAGATGATTTATCTAATTGTTGTGGGAACTGTTTCGCGTAGCTAGATAACATTAAAAGCTGAAAGAGCTCGTTTAGCCTTGACAGGAAAATAGGAAAAAATAAATGAGGTGCCTTTTACCTCATTTATTTTTTATCTTTTTCCCGAAAGGCTAGCTCTTGAAGCTAGATAATGCATGGTAACAACGTTCCGCTTCGCTACACCTTGTACTTTTCAACATCAGTTCATTTCATTCACTGTGTTTCAAAGCAAAAGCGGAACAAATCGGTTAATCCTGTAGAAAATTAGGAAATTGACATTGAAACGTTCTTTGTTTCACTGACGATTTATCTATTTTCCTAAGGATTGATTTGTGCAGCTAGATAATGTAAAAGCGTAGCGGGCTCGTTCAGCTCCGACTGGAAAATAGGAAAAATCGATTGTGGTGTTCTTTATCACAAACTATTTTTATCTTTTTCCCGAGGAGCTAGCCCGCAAAACTAGATAACAGTTACATTCTATTTATTTCCCATTAAATTGATTCATCGTATCGACAAAGGTATGACCTTCACACGCATAAATCGCTGCATCCGCTGCATTTTTTACGGCTAACAGAATCTCTTCATGCTTGTCTTTAGGAAACCCAGTCAGTACATGATGAACGACTGTGTTACTCCCGATAGGACGACCAATACCGATCTTGATTCTTGAAAACACATTTGTACCCAGATGCGCGATCAAGCTTTTAATGCCATTATGTCCACCTGCACTGCCTTTCTGGCGTAGACGAATCTTACCGATTTCTAAATCTAAATCATCGTAAATTACGATCAAGTCTTCTTCTTCAACACCGTAATAAGTCATTAATGGCCCAACTGAACGACCGGATTCATTCATAAATGTCAGCGGTTTGACTAGCATGATCTTTTCCGTTCCTATAAAAAATTCAGCAGTATCGGCTTCAAATTGACTACTATTAAATGTAGCATTGTAGCGATGAGCAATCTCATCCAACGTGATAAACCCAATATTGTGTTTCGTTTCTCGGTACTTACTTCCTGGATTGCCTAATCCGACGATCATTTTCATTTATCTATATTCTCCTTATTAAAAGGTGCTTTTATCACCATCTATTCATTCTCCAACACAAAATACCCGAGCAGGAAAATCCTCTGCCCAGTTTTTTTTATAATTATACCATAAAACAAACGTTTGCCGATGCTTTTAAATTCTTAAAAAAGCTGTAAGCTTCATTACAGAAAAAAATGTTGACCAAAACACAAATAGTGAAATAGCGCACATGAAAGAGTTTTCTTATGAAACACCTTGAAAAACTGTATTAATATAAAAAACAAAAAACGTGACAAACCTCACAAACGGTGGTATTATCATTGTGATAAAACAATTATCTGAAAGGAATGATACACATGACTGCAGCAGTTGGGAACAAAGACCACCAAAAGGTAATTTTAGTTGGAGATGGCGCTGTCGGATCTAGTTATGCTTTTGCCTTAGTCACTCAAAATATTGCTCAAGAAGTTGGTATTATTGATATAGATACAAAGAAAACTGAAGGAGATGCCGCTGATTTATCTCATGCGTTAGCTTTTACTTCTCCTAAAAAGATTTATGCCGCAACATATGACGACTGTCACGATGCTGACCTTGTTGTTTTAACAGCAGGTGCCGCACAAAAACCTGGTGAAACACGGATTGATTTAGTACACAAAAACTTAAAGATCAACAAACAAATCGTTACAGCGATCGTTGATTCTGGTTTTAGCGGAATTTTCTTAGTTGCTGCTAATCCAGTTGATATTTTAACTTATTCTACATGGAAATTCTCAGGATTTCCAAAGGAACGCGTTATCGGTTCTGGAACTTCACTTGATTCAGCTCGTTTCCGTCAAGCAATCGCTGAATTAGTAGATGTAGATGCTCGTAACGTCCATGCTTATATTCTAGGCGAACATGGGGATACTGAATTTCCAGTTTGGTCTCATGCCAATGTTGCCGGCTTACAAATTTACGAATGGGTTAAAAACAATCCAGATGTTGATGAAGAAGCGATGGTCAATTTATTCTTTAATGTACGAGATGCTGCGTATTCGATCATTGAGAAAAAAGGGGCGACATTCTATGGAATCGCCGCTGCTTTAGCACGAATCACAAAAGCGATTTTAGACGATGAAGATTCTGTTTTCCCACTTTCTGTTTATTTAGATGGTGAGTATGGACAAAATGATATCTATATCGGCGCACCAGCTGTAATCAACCGCCAAGGGATTAAACAAGTCATTGAAATTCCGTTGACTGATTCAGAAAAAGATCGTATGAATGCTTCTGCAAATGCGTTGAAAGAAGTAATCAAATCTGCTTTTGAAAAATTTGAAGCTGAAAATAATTAATTATAAAAAGCATCGCAGCTAATTGGTTGCGATGCTTTTTGTATTAATTATATAATCCGTCTGACTCTTCTTTGGTCACAATATAAATATTCTTCATTTGTGTATAGGCATCTAGCATTGATTTATGTGTTTCACGTCCAATACCAGATTTTTTATATCCGCCAAATGGAGCTCCAGCAGGCAATTGATTATACGTGTTGACCCACATCCGTCCAGTTCTAACTTTACGAGCAACACGCAGGGCTGTGTTGATATTTTGTGAGAATACGGCTCCACCTAACCCATAATCAGATTGATTCGCTAAAGCAATCACTTCTTCTTCTGATTTAAACTTGATCACAGTTGCTACTGGACCAAATATTTCTTCTTGTGCAATACACATCGCATTGTTGGCGTCTGCTAATAACGTGGGTTCCAAAAATGCGCCTTTATCTAAGCCATTCTCAGTGATTTTACGTCCACCTGTAACCAGTTTAGCCCCTTCTTTTGTGCCGATTTCAACATATTTTAAAATATCTTTTAATTGTTTTTCATTGATTTGCGCACCCATTTGTACACCCGTTTCCCACGGGAGACCGACTTTGATACTCTCAAATTTTTCTTTCAGTGCTGTTATAAATTTATCGTAGATCCCCTCTTGAACAAAAACACGAGAACCAGCACAACAAACCTGTCCTTGGTTAAATAAAATCCCTAATTGAACGCCTTCTAACGCTCGCTCCCAATTTGCATCATCAAAAATAATATTGGCTGATTTTCCACCTAATTCTAAAGTTGCTGGAATCAATTTCTCTGCTGCTGCCTTTGCAACTGTATAGCCAATTTCCGTTGATCCTGTAAACGCTAATTTATCAAAGCCTTGGTGTTCCAACATATAGTTTCCAGAGTCAGACCCTTTACCTGTGATTAAATTCACAACACCTTTTGGCAAAACTTGATCCAATAACTTAAATAGTTCCAGTAAACTTAAAGAGGTTGTCGAAGATGGGTGGATCACAACTGTATTGCCCGCAGCAATAGCAGGTGCTAACTTCCAAGCGCCCATCAATAGCGGGAAATTCCACGGAATGATCTGACCTACAACACCGATCGGTTCTTTAAGCACAATGGACAACGTATTTTGATCAAAGTCTTTTACAGAACCTTCCTCGGCCCTAATCACACCAGCAAAATAACGGAAGTGATCTGCAGTAGCTGGAACATCAATCGACATTGTTTCACGTAGCGGTTTACCATTATCCAATGTTTCAACTAAAGCCAAATGTTCTGTATTTGCATCGATCAAATCAGCGATTTCCAACAATAAATTACTGCGCGTAGTAACATTCACATCTTTCCACGTCTTGAACGCAGCTTGTGCCGCTGCGATCGCCTGATCAACATCCTCATGAGTCGCATCAACAAAATCTGCCAATTTTTCTCCATTACTTGGATTATAACTAGTCATTTTCTGATTTCCTGAACCATTTGTCCACTTGCCGTCAATATACAATTGATATGTGCCATCCACCGTGTTACGAACATCGATTGGTCTACTCACTTAAAAACACCCCTTCTTATTTTTGGTTACGCTTACATTTTATATCTATAAAGCAAAAAAGTAAATAGAGATTTGCCATTTGTATTTTAAAATTCAAAAATGGTCTAATTAACGATCCTTTAAAAATTATTTTGTAACAAAAAAATATACGCAATTATCGCATTGTGATAACTACATACCCACTAAGAGAGCAAAGAATTTCACACTAAAAACAATGACCCGAGATAAACTAAACTAGTTTGATCTCAAATCATTGTTTTTTAGCCTTTATATAAAATATTTTTTAGCTCTAGTGCTGCTTTGATTTGTTGAAAAGTAGCTTCGTCTTTACAGCGAATCGTATGCAGATGAACACCATCTGTCAGCTCAGACAATAAAGTCGTGCTGTTCTTTTCATAATTCTCGACAAACTCTGTTATTGCTTTTTTGGTCTTGATATGCAAACCACCAGTCAACTCACCGTAAATAGGATGCTCAACAATAACATCGATAACTTCTCCACCTAGCGAGATAATCGTCAACAATTCATCTTTGGTTTGATCGGGTGAGTGTTGACACGCAATTTTTCGAATAATCCCTTGCTGATCTTCTGCTCTTTCAAGTAAGTACCCTCTAGCTGTTGCAATAATTTCATACCCTGCCGCTCTTAAAAGTGCAACATCTCCTACCACGATTTGACGGCTGACCTTGAATTCTTTGGCAAAACGACTGGCACTGATCGGTTTTTCAGTTGTTTCTAATTGTAGTAAAATGGCTTCTCGTCTTTTTACGCCATCCATTCAAATCCCTCCCTGTCATCTTTAATCTAGTTGTTTTTGCTGAAAATGTTTGGATGCATCCATAATTCCTTGATACGTTTCTTTGATGACTTCTTGATAGTCTTCATTTTGGACATACGTCGCGACTTTAGCTAAAACGTCTTGTTCTCTAGTTGTATCTAAAATTTGTGTATCGGACGTCTTTTTGATTGCTACGATTGCTTCGACAACTTCCATACGTTCTTCTAATAAAGCGACGATTTTTTTATCTAAAGTATCGATTTTGTCTCGTTGGCTCATTAGTGGAGACTGCTTATTATCATCTAGTTCTATTTCCTTGATGATTTTCGCAGGATTGCCGCCGATCACACAATTATCTGGAAACGATTTGGTTACAACAGCCCCAGCTGCTACTACCACATTATTCCCTAATGTCACGCCAGGTGCGATGATTACACCGCCGCCAAGCCACACATTGTCACCGATTGTGATCGGTTTTCCGTATTCTAAACCGCTGTTTCGTTTGACTGGATGTAGTGGATGTGTAGCTGCATATAATTGAGCGTTTGGTCCAAACATGCAGTTGTCTCCAATCGTGATTGGGCAAATATCTAAGAAAATACTATTGAAATTCGCATAGAAGTTTTTCCCCACATGAATGTTAAAACCATAGTCAAAACTAATCGACGGTTCGATATAACTGCCTGTTCCGGTCGAGCCAAAGGTTTCTTCAACTAATTGACGGCGAATCTGCGTGTCTTCTTCTCGATTGATCAGCTTCATTTGTTCTCTAGCAAATTTTCGCGCTGTTGCTAATTCAGGATCTCCTGCAAAATACAGTTCGCCGTCGATCATCTTTTGTCGTTCTGATTTAATTTCTTCCATATTAAAGCTCCTCTGTCACTATATTTTCAAAGACCTTTACTGCATCTTCTTTTAAGAAATAAGCCTCTCTGTTTAAATGAATCGGGGTTTGATTGATCACTAAAACAGTTGCCGTAGCTTTTGCGTAATGAATCAAGTCACAAAATGGGTGCACTTGAAAGCTAGTACCCACGATTACGATCAAATCGGTCTTTGCTACAGCTTCAATCGACATGGTTATCGCTTGTTCATCTAAGCCTTCTTCATATAAAACGATATTCGGCCGAATTTGTCCACCGCATTGCTCCTGGTGATCAGAAACTAAATATGCTTCTGCTGAAACAGCTTGACCACACTTCCTACAATAACAATCATACAAGTCCCCATGAAAATTAACTAATTGCTGTGTTTTGGCTTTTGCATGTAGGCCATCGATATTTTGAGAAATGACCCATGTATTTTTTATTTTTGCTATGTTTGCTATTTTCAAGTGGATACTATTTGGTTTTGCATCAGGATGATATAACGTTTGCACAAATGAATAAAATTTTTCTGGCTCCTCACGCATACAGGTCTGGCTTAATAAATATTCAGGGCGTTCGATCCCGTGATAAATACCAGATAGCGAGCGATAATCGGGTATGCCAGATGCTGTTGAAACACCTGCCCCTGTTAAAAAGGTGATTTGTTCCGCCTGTTTGATTAAAATGTGCGCTTTCGTTTCATCGATTGTTTGCATCGTCTCATCTCCTAATAGGTTTATTATAACGTAAAGATAGAGTGGAGAGAAAACATATTCGCACAAAAAGAAAATTGCTACCTTTCCTACTGATTAATCTCGTTAAGAATGTTCCCTTTTTCACTGTCTTTTCATGACAAACAAAAGAGAACGTGATAGAATACATAATGTATAAAAGTGAGGTGAAACTTCGTGGTAGCATTTATTATTTATTGGGCAGCTATTTTAGTCTGCATCGCTTGGGGTGTTTTAAGCATCTGGTTTTCGATCTACTATCTTTCACGTAAAGAAAACGGAAATCTATGGGCGTTTGCATTTTTCAACGTTCTTGCAGCTATTGTTTTAGCAATTGTTTTAGTTATTTACAAAACGTGGGATTTCGATATTACAACTTATTCAAGCTTGATTTACACAATCTTAGCTTCATATGGTGTCTTAACAGTCTTACAAGCAATTTTAGGCCGCGAACCAAAAGAAGCTGCGAAAGCTTAATTCTTATTTGATGATTAAAAAGCACTGAAAAGGAATTCTTTTCAGTGCTTTTTTCGTTGGAATGACCTGTCTGCCAAACATTGCTTAGCTCTCTAATCGTTTAATAGCATTTCTGATTTCCACAAGTACCTCTTCTTCTGGTTCTACTTCCAATAATTCATTCAAAACACCTAACCATTTTTCCGCTTCTTTATTTCCAAGTTTTCCAATTGCCCAGATAGCCGTCCCTCTGATTACAGGACGCACATCTTCTGTTGCACATCTGTAAATCTCTGGCAACGCACTGCGGTCACCTAAATTGGCTAATGCAATCAAGGCATTTCTTTGCAATGGCTTTTTCCCCCGCCAGGATCCTGAAAGATGCCCAAAGGTTTCTTTAAATTCTTTATTGGAAATGCTCAGCATCGGCTTTAGTTTAGGATAAACAGTATCGACCTCTGGTTCCATTTCTTTATGAAAATGAAAATCCTTCCCGCGATTATAGGGACAAACAAGCTGACAAATATCACAACCGTAGATAACATTATGCATTTTCTTTCGGTATTCTTCTGGCATCATTTCTTTGGTTTGGGTTTGATAAGACAAGCATTTTTTTGCGTTCATGCTCCCATTCCCTAAAAGTGCCTGTGTGGGACAAGCTGTTACACACCGCGTACAATCGCCGCAACCAAACGCAACAGGTTCATCTACTTCAAAATCAATATTTGTCACGATCTCTCCTAAATAAACAAAGGAGCCGAACTCTTCTGTGATCAACAAACCATTTCTTCCGATAAACCCTAGCCCAGCACGTTGGGCAACAGCTACATCTACTAATTCGCCAGTATCAACTTGAGGTGCAAACCGCCATGCTTCAGTCTCTTCAAGACTTTCGGCTTGTGATTGAATAAAAGCAATCAATTTCGCTAACCGATCTCGCAACACATCATGATAATCAATCCCCCATGATGCTCGGGCAAACATGCCTCTTTTTTCATCTCTTGGTACTTTTCCTTCTATTTTAGTAGGATAAGCTAACGCAATCGAAATAATTGTTTTTGGATTCTCAAATGTTTTTTCAGGATAAATTCTCTCTTCGATCACTTGATGTTCAAAGCCTGAATTAAAGCCAAGTTCCCTTTGTTCTTTTAATGACTCTTCTAGTTCATAGAAAGGTTGCGCTGAGGCAAATCCAATCTTATCGATCCCTAGCCGCTTACTTTCTGCTATGATTTTTTGTTTTAATGACATGAGATACTCCCTACTTAAGATAGTAACTTTATTATAAGCTACCGCCTCAAAACTTGTCACCCTTTTGCTTTTATCTTTAATTTTCTGTTTATTTCCAAATACAAAAAAGGATATTTAATTTTTCTCTCATCTAAAAAAAGATTAAAAGTACCTAATCTCCACCATTTTCACATTTTTTATTAATTTTATATTATTTTTAATAATAAAATTTAATTTTATTCATATTTTTATGATAAAATAATTTGTGATAATACATTTTTTATCATCTTCACACACTTTATTCTGAACTATGGAGGAACTACATATGAAAAACAGAACTATTACACCACTACATAAGAAAAGATCCGTCCGCGCAGTTATGGTGCTGGCACTTTTAGCACCGACTTTGCTCACCACTTCTCATGTTTTCGCTGAAGATAGTCCCGCTGAAACTGAGCAAACCACGCCTGCAGTATCACAAGAAAGCGCTGAAACAACAGAAGCAACACTTGAGTCTGCTACTACTGTTGAAAGTTCTAGCACAGAAGCAATCCCGGAAACAACAATTCCTGTGGAAAATGAAACAACGATGTCAACGACAGAATCTATCACAGAAAACGAAGCTGTACCAACATCGATCGCACCTAGAGCAGATACTATTGAAATCGCCGATCCCGTTTTAAAACAAGCAATCGTTTCATCAGTAGGTCTTCCTGCTGGCAGTGAACTGACACAAGCAGACATGGATCGTTTAACGAATCTTAATCTTAGTTCAACTCTAATCACTAGTCTTTCTGGATTAGAACACGCAACCAATTTAAGCTCTATTTACATGAATGTTAATAATAGCATAACCGACTTCAGTCCATTAGAACAGCTATCTTCGTTAACTTATGTTACGCTTCAAACCAAAAGTTTAACTAGCGCTAATTTCCCTGATCTAAGTAAAAATACCGGGTTGACCAATCTAAGTGTAGCCGCTACAAGTATTGACAATGATGTCTTGCCTAAGATCGCTCAGTTAACCTCACTAACACGTATTTACATGGACACAAATATGAATATCACGTCCATTGCCCCTTTTAAAGCACTGCCTAATCTGACATCACTTTCTGTTCAGTTTTGTGGAATCACGGATTTTACTGTAATCAATGAATTCCCTGTGCTTAATAATTTGTCAGCATTCGGACAAAATACAGGTCGTACCGATCTACCAACAACACTTGGTCGTTCTACTTTAGATTATGACTTTGATCAAGAAACGTTATTTTTACCATTTTCAATGATGCCAAACCGAATGACGAACTTCGATGGTTATGTTCCACCGTTTACAACATCAAATTCTGCTAGTAATACTTACCTTGATTTCAACGGTACACAATTACCTGCAAATCGTCTCCAGATCACTGATTTAGGTATTACAGTTTCTGGGGTGACAGAAGATGAGTTTAAAAACCTTACAAGTTTTGAATACAATGCACGTCTAAATAATCCAGCTGGAACTTATGCACAACCGGATGGTTTTACTTTCTATGCTATTTCATCAGGAACTTATTTGCATCAATTCACTATTCTTGATGACGGCCAACCAGTTACCATTCATTATCAAGATGAAGCTGGAAAAGAGTTGTTAGCTAGCGAAACACGTTCTGGTTTAGTTGGGCAAACATTTGAGATCACAGCCCCAGAAATTACTGGTTATGAGCTAACAGAATTACCTGCCAATGCATCAGGTAGTTTCACTGATCAAGAACAAACAGTGACCTTTGTTTACAAAAAAACTTCTGGGCCGATCATTAAAGGAACCGTGACTGCTTATTATGTTGATACAACGGGTACCGAGCTGAAAAAAATCGAGCAGACCGAAGTAGTTGGAACTCCTTTTACAACAGAACAACTAGCTTTTAAAGACTACACATTTAAAGAAGTAACAGGAAACCAAACAGGTTTATTTACGAAAGAAGCTCAGAAAGTAACATATGTTTATACGAAAGATAACGATACAACAGAGCCAACTGCATCGACTGATTCTTCTGAATCAACCGAATCAAGTGAATCAACAGAAACAACTACGTCAAATACTAATAATAGTGAAACAAACGATTCCGCTAACCAAGTTCAAAATACTTCTAACAGCAACACGCCTTCACCAAAAGCAAGCGCCAAAGCGAATACAACGGCTAAAAAGAAGTTGCCTGCTACAGGTGAACAATCAAGTTACGCTTGGTTATTCCTTGGTTTACTTGTCATTGGCTTCGTCAACTATCAATATGTTTTAAAAAAGGTAAAACAAAAAAATAACCTTTGATTAAATAAAAAATACAAGAGTGAACAAAAGCGAACCCAAACTTTTGCCAGCTCTTGTGTTTTTTTATTGTCCGAATAAACTAACGACCTTGGTTGTCTCTTGATTTACAACATCACTTACGATTATTTAGGTTCTCCATTAAACGGTCCGCTGACCACGACTTTCCCATTCATATGCCCTGTTTCCACATCTGCAGTAGCTTTTTTCAAATTGGCAGCATTGATCCCATTTGAATAGGCTTTTCCTACAGTCGTCACAATTTCTCCCGCTTCTACCAGTTGTGCTATCAGAGCTAGTGTTTGACCTTGTGTTTCGATTCGATCCTGATAATCTGTTTTAGCAAACATATATTCCCAATCAAAACTAACCGACTTATTTTTCAAAAGACTGATGTCTAAAGGCTTTTCTACACCTACGATCGTTCCAACATGCCCGAAAGGTTTGATTACTTCAGCCACTGTGGCAAAGTACGAAGTGATATCAAATAAAACGGCTACATAACCCACCTGCTGAACCGCCAATTCTGTTAAACTCTGTTTTAAATTTTTATGATAGTCGAGAGGATAAGTTACGCCATTTCTCTTCAACCTATCAAAATTTTTAGGACTAGCCGTAGCGTAAACCGTCAGACCAGCCCAAGCAGCCAATTGCGTCAATATCGAACCCACACCCCCTGCTCCGTTGATGACTAAAATCGTTTTGCCCTGATTAGCCTGTTTTTTCGGAATCAAGCCGAATTTTTCAACTAATAATTCATAGGCTGTCAAAGAAGTAAGGGGGAGCGATGCCGCTTCTTCATCGTTTAAATTGCTAGGAGCTACTGCCGCAATTGCTTCATGTACTAATTGAAATTCTTGATTGCTACCAGCTCGTTTCGTTGTCCCTGCATAATAAACTCGATCACCTATAGAGAATTTTTTGACATCCTTACCCACAGCGACAACTTCGCCGACCCCATCAAAACCTAAAACAGTTAAAGTCGTTTGTTTCTTTGTTGTTTGTCTTAGCTTTATATCGACAGGGTTAACAGAGACCGCTTTAACCTTGACAAGAATGTCTTGAGCTGCTGGGATTGGGATCAGTTTATCTTTATCAATAAAGCTTGCCTCATTCGTAATAGGAAATCCTTCAAAAAAACCGACTGCTTTCATTTGAGTTTTTTTCTCCATTCGTTTCATTCCTCCAATTAACTATTTATTCATTAGTATGAACTCAATCGTTTACGATGAACAGTGATTTGTCTCATTCCTTTGGCTTTTTATGTACTATATTAAGAAACTCTTATGACATCTTGCAACAGACGAATGTTATCTATACAATAAAATAAAATACATCTATTATCTAGCTTGGCTGATCTATTTTGCTTAGCTTTTACAATAAGGAGATTACACAATATGCTTGAATCCGCACACACACAAATCACATCATTGATCGATGAAATGGAAAAAGTTATTTTAGGAAAACGTGATATCTTACAATTAACTGTGACCGCTTTCTTAGCTGGCGGTCATGTTTTACTTGAAGACATACCCGGTGTCGGTAAAACGATGATGGTCAAGACTTTAGCAAAAGCGACACATGGTACATTTAATCGAATTCAATTTACCCCAGATTTACTGCCTAGTGATATTTTAGGTGTTTCTATTTACAATACAGCCGAGCACCGATTTGAATTTCATCAAGGACCAGTCTTTACAACCGTTCTATTAGCGGATGAAATCAATCGAACGACGCCTAGAACTCAAGCTGCATTATTGGAAGCTATGTCTGAAAACCATGTAACGATCGATAATCACACGTATCCATTAGATGAGCACTTCTTTGTCTTAGCAACTCAAAACCCGTTAGATTACGAAGGAACTTATCCTCTACCAGAAGCTCAGCTAGATCGCTTTTTATTTAAACTCCAGATTGGCTATCCTGAATTTACAGATGAACTTAATTTAATCTTGAATCAAACTGGACATGAGCTGAATCGAGTACGACAAATCTTGAATGCTTCTGAAATCAGTCAGTTAAAACAGATTGTTGACGATATCTATGTGGATCCTGTAGTTGCTAGATATGCTTTGCAATTAGTTCATGTTACTCGGAATCATGACGGAATAGCTCTTGGAATCAGTCCGCGCGGATCCGTTTCATTTATACGAGCTGCTAAGGCATTTGCGTTAACTGAAGGAAGAAATTACGTTACACCTAGTGATCTACAACAAATTTTACCTGCAACTTTTGGCCATCGCTTGCTATTAAAAGGCGGACAACCAGCCACGTCAAAACACTTAGAAGACATTTTTGAGCAGTTACTTAGACAAGTACCTGTTCCAGTTAGGAAATAGTTATGAGACGATACTTGATCAATAACCTTATCCGAGCTATCGGTATCGCTTTTGTTTACACTGCTGTTTTTCTATATGCAATTATTTTTAACAATCCAACTGGTTGGTTACTGTTTTTCTTTTTGCTCTTTTTATTGTTGCTAGATATTTTGACTTTGCTGCCTTCTCTAAAAAAAATTAAGGTTCACTCAATAGAAAAAACAATTTACAGAGTCCATCAATCAAGTAACATTCAAGTAGAACTCTTTCGCTATCGTCCAACACTGTTGCCAATTCCAACACTCTTGGTTTTTTTAAGCGAAAATAGCGCAACAAACAGCCACTATTTAGGTCTATATTCAGGACAGCGAAAAGATCTGGCTTTTGAGTGGCGCCCTTCCCAGAGAGGTATTTTCCAAGAGCTTTCATTTGTCCTTGTCAGTACAGACTTATTCCGGCTATTTTCTAAACAATATGCAGTCAAGGCTGCAGGTCCATTTGTGGTCATGCCTACGTTGCAGATAGATGTAGCAGAACAACTTTATCACCAACTAGTGAACTCAATGGTAAATTTTACTACCCCTTTTGGGAATCAAACTTTTTCGATTCGAAATTTCCGCAACTATCAGGTAGGAGATCCGTTCAATTTAGTTGATTGGAAACTATCTGGAAAAAGAAATGAATTGATCGTGAAAGAATACGAACACGAAGCCGAAACAGAAACTTATTTTGTATTTTATGGTTTGGCTCATGAAAAATTTGAAGAACTTGTTTCTATCTATTATTCATTTATTCACTTCGTTGAGCATAAACTATCGTTTCAACAAACTATTCTAGCTGATATTCCTGATGCTGCACTAAAAGAATTTACCATGGCCACCGTAGCTCCTTTGTCACAGGAGTGTGCTCTACCGTCTTATTCAAATAAAAAATTAGTGATTTTTACGCCTTGTAAAACCCCTCAGTTAGCTGAACAATTAAATCATTTGGAGAAGACAAATGAGCTCTGTTTAATTACGTTTGAGGAAGGGGCTCTCGCTTTTCTTTGGAAAGATCAAATAAGCTCGCTCCATAAAGGAGGTCCTATTTTTGAAAAATAGTCTAAAAGAAAGATGGCCTTTTGCACTGCTCAGTTTTTTTATCTTAATAACAGCTGCTCTGCCTTTTTTAAAAGTCTATAATCTAGCCCAAGCAAACACATTCTTTTTCGGTGGGATGTTGGCATTGGTTTGTTCTATGACTTTACTTGTCAAAAACCAATTAGTTATTTTACCGTTTTATATGCTTAGTTATTCGTTCACACTTTACTATTATTTCCCTTTTTCTCGATCATTCGGCTTTTCTTGGTTCAGTGTTTTTGTTCAGAAAATGCTAGTCACCTATCCAAAAATGATTAGCGGGGAAATTAATTACTTACCTGATTTTTTTGCTTTGGCGATTATTTTATTTTTACTGATTTTATTAAATGTACTCTTGATCCGTTATGAGCGGTGGCTACTCGGTACTTTGTTGTTGATTGGTTATTTGCTTATGCTGGCGGTGTTTAATCGTTTAAATTTAGGGCTTCACGTTATTTTGATCACAAGTTTTGCCATTCTTTTTTATGGATTGAAACACACGCCGAATTGGTTGGCTAAGCAAGTCAAATTGAAGCTATTTTTATTAAGTAGTACTGCGCTGTTCTTGCTTGCTGTCGGATCGTATTTCTTTCCTGTGCTATTTCCTCGATCACAGATTTTTTTAATTACGCAAACTGCAAGCATTCGTGATTACGTAAATCAACAAGGAATCTATCAAAAAATTGAGGGTTATGGCCGTGACTCTTTGGCTACAGCTGGTTTTAGTGAAAACGACGCTCAATTAGGTGGACCGTTGTCAGATGATCAATCGGTACTTTTCACAGCCCAACAGACCAGTGAGCACTATTGGCGTGTGGAAACCAAAAATTACTATACTGGAAAAGGTTGGAAGAATACTTCTGAAATAGTCACAGTAGTTGCAGAACACCCCTTGATTCTCTCTACAAATCCTGAATATCAAGGGACTTTAGCTGCTGAAACAAGCATCACATTGACTTTTAACGCACCAAAAGACTATTTGCCTTATCCTTACGGAACAATTTCACTCCCACTTAACAAGCTTGGACAGGTAGAACAGATCAAAGATAAACAACGAATCAATCTTACATCGAAGCCTAAATCGATTCAGTTTACTTGGCAAAAGCCTACATTTACTCAAGAATCGTTGGGGCAAGTGCCTTATCAAATTTCGCTAGATGAACAAAATAGTCAAATTCCTCTGACTACACCAAATCGGATCAAAGAGCTAGCTATTTCAATTACTGAAAATCAAGTCACTCTTTACGATAAGGTAAAAGCTGTTGAGCGCTATCTAAAGCAAGAGGGTGGTTATCGCTATTCAAAAACGGATACACCTTTTACTCCACAAAATGAGGATTATGTTGATCACTTTCTTTTTGAATCAAAAGTTGGTTATTGTGATAATTTCTCCAGTGCTATGACGATCTTACTTCGGTCAATCGGTATTTCTAGTCGTTGGGCAAAGGGATTTTCACCTGGTGAACTCACGCGCTCTGAAAATACAGGATATCAAGAATATACCATTAAAAATAGCGATGCTCATTCTTGGCCAGAAGTTTACTTTGAAGAATATGGTTGGATCCCGTTTGAACCCACACCAAGTTTTGTCAACGAAGTTAGTCAAGCTACAGCAACAACCACTTCTAGTACAGAAAAGACACTTGAAAGCTCAGCAGAAACCACTGTGTCTTCTGAAACAAAAAATCGAACTGAAGCTACTTCTAGCAATTCAGAACCTGTCACTAAAAAAAATACACAAGATTCTGTAAGTAGCCCATGGCTTCCAGTTTTGCGTAATATGGCTATCGGCTTATTGGTTATCTTATTAGCAGTCGGCAGTTTCTTTTTGAAAAAGTACTTTTTCTTGCTTCGTTTCAGCCTAGCTCTAAAACTTCATCCAAAGCAGTTTGCTAAAGCTTACTCGCTATTATTACGTAAAGCAGAGCATATTTTACCGCGACAGCCCGATGAACCCTTAACTAGTTATGCTCAACGGTTGGAGCATGCGTATGTACAATTTCACGGTAGTTTCATCCAATTGACGGAGTTATATGAGCAGGATTTATATGGCGATGTAAAAGCTAAAAAAGTAGATTATGCGGGGCTATTGAAGCATACAGCTGGATTGTTGACCCGTTTGAAATAACCTTGATAAAAAAAAACAATCAATGTCTTTTTTTAGACACTGATTGTTTTTTCTTATCCAAACCATTGTTTAAATTGATACGTATGAAATGGCTGCTCACATGCATTCCCAAAGGCTAAATGCATATTTCCTTTTCCTAAATCAAAAACCATCGAAGCTAATGATTTGGATAACGGGTGCTCTGGCGAAGGATGATTACAGACACTTTTCGGAAAATTACGATGATTGGCTAAAAACTGTTTACCTAACTCCGCATCAATAATTCCAACATTTTCATTTACGATCGCTTCCATTGCTTCAAAACGAGAATGAGAGGTTTTAGAACCGCCTTCTTCTGGTTCTTCTAGGGCAATACTATTATGATTGGCGTGAATCATAACATCTGCTGGTGCATGTTCATAAATTTTGTTTGGAAAACACTCAAAACTTGCGATTCCTTCAGTTGAATGCGATAGGCTAAACTGATTTGGCACTGCATGAGGAATGCTATACAGATATTCACGCGCTTCTTTTAAGCTTTTCTTGTTGAGCAACTCTCTGATGATGCCCGCAGTCGGCAGACCAGCCTGACGCTGTCCATTGTCGATATAGGTCCACATCACGGCTAAGCCATAATTGTTCATACCCATATAGGCTGGAATGCCTGGATGACTGTAAATCAACGCTTCAAAATCAGTCTCGCTATCTATATGATGAACGACGCAATCAACTTCTGATCGGTATTCATCCAGTCTTTCATCATTGGTTTGTCCACAAATCACGGAACCATCAAGAGTCGCATTTCCTTTAGCAGCAAATGAGGTACATTTATCACTGATCAATTCATCAAAAAATGAGCGTTCGTAAATCGTATACAGATACAAAATCTCTTGAAAATCTAGGCCACTTCCTTGAGCTACGCCTTTCATTTCCGCCACTGCGTTCGGTGCGAATTTTTCTGTATAGTCAAGATATATTTGTGCTGTTTCCAACCATTTATCCACGATTTCAGTTGGATCTTTATAAAATAATTTTTGACTGGATAAATTCGTTTGGATCTGCATTTTTAATATTTTACCGATTTCAACTCCGCGTTCAAAGGCTGAGCCTGTTACTTGAATATATCGGTGAATCATCTAATCCACTCCTTTTCAACTTTCAATTGCTACTCAATAAATGTCCATTTATAATCATACTCTGGTCCAGAAGGCAAAATACCTTTGACTTTAGGATTTCGTAAATGGGCCTCCGCTTTTTGGTAGACTGGACAAACACCCATCGTATTCATCAAAACCTTTTCCGCTTCAAGCAAGTCTGTCCAGCGTGCTTTGGGATTCCCAGCATCAGTCGTAGCCGATGCTTTCAAATACTTATCGAATTCTTTGTTATTATATTTACCACTATTATTGATATTATCAGATGCAAATAGTTCTAAAAATACACTAGGATCATTATATTCTGCACCCCAACCGACTAAAATCATATCAAAATCACCTTGATTGCCCCGCTCTAGTCGAACGGAAAGTGGTACAGAAGAAACTTCTACCGTGACCCCTTTCAAGGTTCCTTGAATTGCACCTTGCATGTATTCTACCACTTTTTTAGCTGAATCAGCATCGGATGAAAGTAAATTAATTTTAAGCGTGTCGATCCCCAGCTCTTTTTGGGCTTTTTCCCAGGATTCTTGGGCTTTTTCTGGATCATATTTCAAATGATTACCAGAATCTTTCACAAAATCAGCTTCTGTTTCAGGATTGAAGGACATATTTTTAGGGACTAATCCTGTTGCTGCAATCGATCCATCACCTAATACTTGATCAACTAATGTTTGACGATCTAAAGCATATGAAATGGCTTTACGGATATTTTCATTTTGGAATTCTTTTTTTGTCTGGTTATATTCAACATATGTTGCATTCGACATATCTTGTGAGAAAAACGCTGGATCATCGACCATTTGTTGAGCTAATTCGCCTGTTACAACGATATCATCTGTTTGACCATCTTGAAACAGATTTAAAGCAGTCGCATCTTCTTTGACTACATCAAAATCGATTTTCTCCATCTTAACATTGGCTTGATCCCAATATTTTTCATTTTTTACATAGCTCCATTTTGTATCTGTTCCTGCCCCTTCAAAATCACTTAGGACAAAAGGACCATTGTATACCATATGTTCACTTGAACTAGCATATTTTTCACCACTTTTATTAATTGTTTTTTCATTTTGCGGGAAAAATGGCGGTAGTGACAGTAGCGATTCCATATAAGGAACAGGTACTTCTAGTGTCACCTCTAACTCATAATCATTTAACGCTTTTATACCTAAATCTTCTGCTGGTGCTTGGCCATCCATGATTGCTTGATAATTTTTGATTGATTCAAATAGGTAAGCAACCTCTGAAGCCGTTTTTGGTGCTACCGTCCGTTGCCATCCATAAACATAATCTGCTGCAACTACTGGATCACCATTTGACCATACTGCGTCTTCTCTTAATTTAATGGTGTAAGTTAAACCGTCTTCACTGATTTTTGGTGACTCAGCGGCACCTGCTGGAATTAATTTTCCATCCTTATCAGCACGGAATAATCCTTCACTGGTATTTTTCAATACGCCCCACCCAACGACATCATTTGTAACCGATGCATCGATCGATGGAATTTCTTGTTTAGCAACAACGGAAAATGTTTGTTCATCGTTTGCTGATTTTTGACCAGAATCACCACTCTTTGCTCCACTAGAACCGCATCCACTCAATAAAATGGTTAAGCTTGCAGCCGCTAGCAAATACCCTAATGTTGTATTTCTCATCCCGTAACCTCCTAAATAGTTAAGCTGTATTGTAACGAACAATAACACTCATTATCATACCATAATAAAAAAGTGTTTTCTCATTAAATTCCTGTTATTCTTTTATCGTTTTTTCTCCATAGACTTACTATCACAGTTAGAACAGCCGCTCACTATTCAGATTGACTTGCATCCAAGTCGATCTTATGTGACAATAAATTACTTAATTCTAGATGAATACAAAAGGAGCAACTTATGAAAAAATTAGCGATTATCGGCGGTGGAATCATTGGAATGACTTTAGCCAACTATATCGATCTAAAAAAATATAGTGTAACAATTTACGACACCCCTGTTGGCCAAGCAACCAAGGCAAGCGCAGGAATTATTTCTCCTTGGTTGTCTAAGCGACGCAATAAACAATGGTATCAACTAGCAAAAGATGGGGCAGCGTTCTATCCTAAACTAGTACAAGATTTTGATTTGGCCGCCAATGTTTATCAACAAACTGGAACATTGATCCTTAGAAAAGATGGCGAACTCGAACCATTAATGGCTTTGGCCAAAGAACGGAAGCAGGCAGCACCTGAAATTGGGGATATTCAATTATTGACTGGTGCAGCAGTCACAGAAAAGCTGCCGTTATTAAAAACAGCACCCGCCTTATTTATTACAGGTGGCGGAAAGTTAGATGGTGCCAGTTACTTAGAAACATTACGACAACGGGCAATCGCTAAAGGTATAGCTTTAAAAACAGCTTTTGCTCAACTAAATCAACAAAACGATCACTGGCTCGTTAACACTGAAGCTTTTGATGCTATTGCATTGTGTGCAGGACCTGGATTGCCTCATTTATTACAACCCTTGGGACTTACTACAGATATTAGACCTCAAAAAGGACAACTATTAGCCTTTGATACACCTTATAAAAAGAGTGGCAGCTGGCCAGTTGCCATGCTCGATGGCGAGAGCGATCTGATTCCTTTTGAAAACGGACAAATTTTAATCGGTGCAACACATGAAAATGACGGCGGCTATGATCTAACACCAACAACCGAAGCTTTTTCTCAACTGAAAGAAAAATCAGTACCTTTTCTGACAGAATCAGCTTTTTTTGAAAAACATTCAGCAAACTATCGTGTGGGAACCCGTGCCTATACCTCCGATTTTGCTCCTTTTTTCAACTGCTTACCAAATAATCCAACAGCTGTTGTTGCAAGTGGTTTAGGCTCTTCTGGTTTGACAACTGGTCCTTATATTGGCTATTTATTAGCTGATTACTTTAATTCTGGACAACAAGATTGGTTGAACTACCAAAAAACAATCGATCATTATTTGAAATAACATCTAAAAAAACAGTTAAGTCGTCGAAGACAAACTAACTGTTTTTTTATCACGCTTTCGGAAAAAGCAATACGGATTGAAGTAAATATGGCTCCTGATACTTAACTGTTAATTTTTTTAGAAAAGGTAATACTTCATCCTCATTGATAGAAAAGTTTTCTATCAATGATTGATAATGTTGACGTTCCTCATCTGTTGCTTTTGTTTTAAAGTATCCCCAGACATGTTGATAGGCGTTTAGCAGATCTCCTTTTTTAGTTGGTTGGGCTAACGCATGTTGAAGATACTTACGAAATACCCATTCTTTTTCATCATCCCAATGATTATCTGCAAATAGTTTTCTGATAGCCTTGTAGTCAGGTTGGGATTTTGCTAAAACCAGATATTTCAATGAAGCCCATTCTTTTTGGCGTTCGGCTATTTTTTTCAAAAAAACTCTTCCTTTCTATTTTAGTCCATTTCTTTAGTGACGTCTTACTATTAAATTTAAATGAATAAACTAGCTATTTTTCTTATAGTCTATTCATGAAACTTTATGAAGTTTAAAAGAGTAACAGTTTACAATATATCGTATATATTTTTTCAGAAATTCTAGGTTAAATGAATTTTCTGAATATTAAAAAGAATTGAGGTTATTTTTTATGGATGAGCAGCAGTTAGACAAGTCGTTCTTGGGGCAACCCAAAGGATTGTCTACACTCTTCTTTACTGAGATGTGGGAAAGATTTAGTTACTATGGTATGCGAGCAATTTTACTGTATTATATCTATGATACGGTCGCAAACGGCGGATTGGGCTTACCGAAAGAAACAGCTTTAGCCATCATGTCGATTTACGGCTCATTAGTTTTTATGTCCAGTATTGTTGGTGGTTGGATCTCTGACCGGGTATTGGGCGCCAGAAAAACGGTTTTCTTCGGCGGAGTATTCATCATGGTCGGACATATTGTTTTAGCAACACCGTTTGGAATTGGCGCATTATTTCTTTCGATTCTTTTGATTGTGATCGGAACTGGAATGTTGAAACCGAATGTTTCTGGTATGGTGGGACATCTTTATTCCAAAACAGATACACGTCGTGATGCTGGTTTTTCTATTTTTTATATGGGCATCAATATTGGTGCGTTGTTAGCACCCTTAGTTGTCGGAACATTAGGCCAAACATATAATTATCATGTCGGCTTTTCTGTTGCTGCATTTGGGATGTTTTTCGGTTTACTACAGTATTACTTGCAAGGGAAAAAATCATTAGCAGGTATTGGCTTAAAACCAACCAACCCAATCGGAACAGAGGAACGGAAAAAATTTATTCGCTCATTAGTGATTGCGCTTCTCTTTATTATCATTCTTTTTGGTGGAGCCTTTTTATTAGGTCATTTAACGATCGGGTTCTTTATCAACAGTGTTAGTATTTTAGGGATCTTGCTGCCAGTTTATTATTTCACCAAGATGTTGACTTCTAAGAATGTTACTGCAGAAGAAAAACCAAGAGTACTTGGCTACATCCCTTTATTTTTAGCTGGTATCGTTTTTTGGTCATTAGAAGAACAAGGCTCTTCAATTTTAGCATTATTTGCGAGTGAACGGACGAATGACACCCTATTCGGCTTTTCCATCGCCCCAAGTTGGTTTCAATCTTTAAATCCAATTTTCGTTGTGATCCTAACACCTGTTTTTGTAACGCTATGGACGCGATTAGGGAACAGACAACCATCGACTGTGGTTAAGTTTTCATTTGGCTTAGTTTTTGCAGGGCTTTCTTTCGTACTTTTGATGTTTCCGGGATTGCTATATGGTACAAATACCAGAGTTAGTCCGTTATGGTTATTCTTTAGTTTCTTTATTATGATCATAGCTGAAATGTGTATTTCTCCTGTAGGCCTATCTATTACAACAAAGCTTGCTCCTAAGGCCTTTGAATCACAAACAGTGGCAATTTGGTTATTAGCCGATGCCGCTTCACAAGCAATCAATGCTCAGATCGCACGTTTTTATACTCCTCAAACGGAATCAGCGTATTTCGGTATCATAGGAATCATTGCTGTAGTGGCGGGTATCTTGCTACTCTTTTGTAAAAATCCAATAAAAAAATTAATGGGTTCTATTCATTAAAATAAAACAGTTTCTGTCAAAGTCGCTTTTAATGCGTTTTGGCAGAAACTGTTTTTTTAGTAATTAAGTTGTTTTTCTTGTTTCATGATCGTGGCTTTCAATAATAAAGGCGCGATAATCGTTGTGGCAATAATAACAATGATCACAGAAGAATAATACTCTTCTGAAAGGAAACTTGACGTTAGACCAACTTGTGCAATGATTAATGCCATTTCCCCTCTAGATACCATTCCCGAACCAATGATCAAGGTCGAAACCCCTTTGAAGCCCGTCGCACGTGCGCCTAAAGCACCACCTAACAATTTAGACAAGACCGCTACAACGGTTAAGACGAGGATAAAAAGAAAATGCTTTGACATGCCTGTAAAAGTCATATTCAACCCAATAGAAACAAAAAACATCGGAATAAATACAGTGTAGCCTATCGTCTCTAATTTCTCATCAACTGCTTTACGGTAATCCGTCTGTGCAATGGCCACACCTGCAAAGAACGCGCCAATGATCGCGCCCATATCCAACATTTCTGCAAAATAAGCAAAGCCTAAACATATAACTAAAGAAACCGCCGATACAGCCTCAATTGCAATCAGCTTTTTACTTAAATTCAATAACCAAGGGACCAACCACTTACTAGCAGCAAAAATCACAACAAAGAAGAAGACTTTTAAGAGTAACACTTCCCACATTGGCAAGCCTTCACCTGGTGCAGAGCGATTCATCAGGCTCAACATAACACCTAAAATCAAAACGACCACAATATCATCGACAACTGCTGCACCTAGGATGGTTGCACCTTCTTCGGTATCTATTTTTTTCAGGTCTTTTAATACTTGAACAGAAATACTAACAGAAGTTGCACTAAACAAAACGCCTAGGAAAATTGAATTCTGTACAGAAAACTGAAAAATCTCCCCCACACCAAATCCCATCGCAGCTGGAAAGACAATTCCTAAAAGCGCTACTGCTAGTGCTGGCCGCCAATATTTTTTCAACAATTCCAGATCACTTTCTAAGCCTGCAATAAACATCAAAATAATAACACCAATTTCAGAAAAATAATGCATAAAATCATCTGGTTTAATCCAACCTAACAACGCTGGTCCAATTAAAATCCCTACTAGTAATTCGCCGATCACAGAAGGGATCCCTACCCGATTACAAAAATGTCCAGCAAGTTTAGTAAACAATAAGACCAGACATAACGTTAATAAAAAACCCATATTTCTCTCCCTTTCTACTCTAAAACATATACTCCATTGTAACATGCCAACTGACTTTAGTAGTGCTGAAATGTTTCTTAAAGCTTGCGAAAACATGAAAAAAAACTGACCGATCACTTACTCATCGGTCAGTTGTCTTATTTTACTTATTTTGACGCACGTTTTAAATACGTACCTTCTTGTGTGTTGATTTCTAACGCTTCATCTACTTCGATAAAGTCAGGAACGTTGACAACTAAGCCTGTTTCCATCACAGCTGGTTTACCTGAACCTGAAACCGTTGCGCCTTTGATCGATGGTTGAGTTTCTTTAACTGTTAACACAACCGTCGTAGGTAATGTGATTCCGATTACTTCTGATCCGTAAAATTGGATTTTTACTTCCATGTTTTCTAAAAGATATTTCAATTCATATTCGATCACAGAAGTTGGAATCTCATATTGTTCGTACGTTTCAAGGTCCATAAAGTTCGCTGTATCATCTTGGCTATAAAGATATTGAACAGGTTTACTTTCGATAAACGCTTTTTTGACTTTATCATCAGGACGCATAGTTGTGTCCGTTGTAGCACCAGTACGAACATCTTTTAATTTCATACGCATAACCGTATTCCCTTTACCTGGTTTATGGTGGCTTGCTTCCATTACACGGATTAATTTGCCGTCTTGTTCAAACGTCATGCCTGCTTTAAGATCACTTACTGCTATCATGTTGTTATTCTCCTATTCTTTAAGATCCGACCAGAAACTCTGATCGAAACGTTAGTATAATGCCGCTATATCTAGGTTGCTTCGCTTCTTAGGATAGAGGCGTTTCTTAAAAAAAATCTTCTCAATCATTGTAGCAGATTACTAGCGGATATTCTAGAGAATACACAGTTTAGATTTATATTTTGAGAAAAAATAATATAAAATCTAATTTTTGAAGCAAAAATAACTGGGCCATAACTCCGCGAGTTACAACCCAGTTACTTATAATCCAGATAAACGGTGAGATGAGCTGTGGTCCTGACTTTTTAAACGTCTATTCAGCCCTCCCTTTAAAATCAATCAATACTGACGGGTTCTTTTTGTTCAACGACTGTTCCTATCCGTTCTTTCACTAAGTTTTCTAGTGATGTGATTACAGCTTTATTTGCTGGACTTCGTTTGACAAATTTGACAGCTGCCTCAACTTTCGGCAACATACTTCCCGGAGCAAATTGTCCTTCCTCAATATACGTTTCTATGTCGGAAATACTAACTGTTTCTAAGGCTTTTTGATTTGGTTGATTATAATGAACAAAAACATTAGCTACACCAGTTAAAATGATCAGTGTATCCGCTTCGATCAATTCAGCTAATTTTGCTGCTGCCAAATCCTTATCAATAACTGCCTCAGTTCCTTTCAACTCACTCCCTGAACGAATAATTGGAATTCCTCCCCCGCCACAGGCAACTGTTATAACACCATTCTCTAATAAGAGTTTGATTGTCTCACTTTCTTTGATTTTGACTGGTTCAGGAGATGGAACCACTTTGCGAAAACCTCGTCCTGCATCTTCCAGATAAACAGCATCTGTTGTTTTCATTAATTCTTGCGCTTCTGATTCTGTTAAAAACGGCCCGATCGGTTTACTTGGATGCGTAAATCCTTCATCATTTGGCGATACTTCGACTTGCGTCATGATCGCTGCAACATTTCGGGTTATTTTTCTTTTTTCCAATACATTTGTTAATGAATTGGCTAACCAATACCCAATGCTACCTTCTGTCATCGCTACACATGTATCTAATGGCATTGCTGGATTTTTTTCTGAATCAGCTTCAGCTTGCTGCAAGACTACGTTCCCTACTTGAGGTCCATTGCCATGAACAATTACTAATTCCATTTCATCAGTCAATAAATCCGCTAATGCTTCAGCAGTCTCCTGCACGATTTTTTGTTGTGCCGCAGCTGTTGGATCACTTTCTAAAATGGCATTACCACCTAATGCTACAACCACTCGTTTCATTTTCCGCCAACTTTCTCCACATCTTCTGCCATTATTTTATCAAAGGTTCCCCACAACGAGTCGCATTCAGGACAAGGGCCTGTATGAATCATTGCTAATGGTGATTGATCTGTTCCGTTTAAATAGTTTCGTAAATGCATATCAGAAAAACCATGCTTTGCTGCGTCTTCTCTAGTATTAGAATAATAAACCGTTTTGATCCCAGCCCATAAAATAGCACCTACACACATTGGACAAGGTTCACATGTTGCATAAATTTCACAATCAGATAAATCCATCGTATTTAATTTTTTACATGCTTCTCGCACAGCAACCATTTCTGCATGTGCTGACGGATCAGTATCTTTCATCATAGTATTACTAACTGAAACAATCACTTCACCATTTCTAACTAAAGTTGCACCAAACGGACCCCCAAATTTCTTTTCCATTCCAGCAACTGTTGCATCTGCTGCCATTTTCATATAGTTCATGATTTTTCTCCCTTCATTACTTTACTAAGTACGCTATATACAACAAATGAAAAGATCAATCCTGAAAAGAAAGCAAAATCATTGATCGTTTTCAACAATGAAACGGACTGTAAAAACGCGCCTGACATCGTGATCACAAAACTTGTTGCTAAGGTGATCATGGCTTTTTTATTGTAGCCAGATTTAAACTCTCCCAGATCGCCATTTTCAACATAAATATCCTCTAAATGGATCACTTGTTTATGTTCAATATAAAAACTAGCTAGCATGATTCCAGCAATCGGACCAAACATTGAACCAATAAAACTGTAGAAGTAAAATAATGTCGAAGCATTTTCCACTAATTTCCAAGGTAGAATCATGGTTCCAATAATGGCCGTTAATACTCCTGCTTTTTTTACATCTAAATATTTAGGGAATAATGAAGACATTTGCAACCCTGCTGGGAATAAATTCCCAAATACAACGAAAGCCAGCGCCCCCATATTCAAGGCTAGAATCAAAACAAAAACCGCAAAGGTATTATCGATTTTATCAAAGGCATTAACGATATTAAAGATTGGTTCTCCAAAAGCAATTTGGGTTCCTGCAATCAACCCTACACATGTAACCGCAAACAAAATATAAGAAAGGATAAAACCTAATGGTAACCCGATGATCATCGCTTTCGGTGTTTTCGCCTTTTGAGTAAAGTCACCAATGTTTACGATTGGACCTGCCCAGTTTGAAACCAAGGCACTCACACAAGCAATAAAAACAAGTGGACTGGTTGTCGCATTCGCTGGTGAATAAGCTAAAATTGGGCCAAAACCGCCAGCAATTTGAATTGTCCAAACAGCCGCTCCAATGATGAACACATACACAATTGGTGATGACCAATTACCGAATTTGTCCAAAACTTTGGTTCCACCCAAAAACAAAGCAACTGTAACACACCAAACGATCAAATAGCTAAGCATCGTTGGAGCAGGCATCCCTAAAATCGCCATTCCACCGCCAATATTCATATAATTAGGAAAAATCCGGCTAAACAAGACATCTAAAGATTGAGCACTCACAACACTTTGTGTTCCAAAGAAAACGACTCCTGCAATCAAGCCACGGCATAAAGATGGAATGATTGCTCCTTTCACTCCAAAAACAGAACGCAACAACATCGGAAACGGCAGTCCATATTTGGCTGATGCTACACCATTCAGTACATAGAAAATCGACACGATCACAGCTGACAGCATAACAGCCGCTAAAACTTGTTTGGTATTCAGTCCGAGCAAGAAGAAGCCAGCTACAGTCATATAAGAAAGAATATTATGGACGGCTCCCATCCATAAAGTCACATAATTAAAGACGCCCCAATTTTTATCTGCTCCTGTTTTTGGTAGTAATTCTGCTGAATAGGCTGGAGCTTGTGCGATGGCTTGTTTTTCTACTGATTCCATTGTATTTTCCTCCAATACATTTCTTTAGTTTTTTACTAACTGAAGTGATTGTGCAAGGTGTTCTGAAAATAATGGATTTTCCGGATTGAGTTGAATGGCTTGTTCCATCGCTTCTGCAGCTTCTTGATGCCGATTCAAACTACGTAAGCTGTTGGCTTTATGAAAATAGAAATCAACTCGATCAGGGTAGTCTTCCAACAAGTTATCCATCATTTTGACAGCTTCTTCATGACGGCCTAATTCTCTTAAGAAATTAGATTTATGATAGCGGTAAAAGAAGCTTGTATCGGTTTTGATTGCTTGGTCATAGACTTGTAGCGCTTGGTCTATCTCTCCCATCATACGATAACTATTTCCGACATAAAAAGCAAATTGATTGTCTTGCTGCCAGCCTTTTTCATAATAGCTGATTGCTGTCGGATAGTCTTTTAGACGTTGATAAGTATAGCCTAAATAATAAAGAACAGCTAAATCCGTTTGGTCTTGATCTTCTAATCTATTTAACGCCTGGATCAGTTCATCTTTCCTTATACGGGTACGGACTTCATGGAAAAGTAAGTCTTCGACTTCTTCTCGTTCTACAATAGCAAGAAGTTGCTCATTGTCTGCCTCTTTTACATAATCTACCGTGTCTCTTCCAGTATCATCTACTTGATTCACGTCTGCTTGATGTTGAATCAATTCACGGATCACATCTTGATATAAGAAGCCGCCATTCCCTAAAATTGTTGCTTCTAATAATGCCGACCAACCTAAACGATTCACATGATTGACTGGAACGCCTGCAGTTAGACATAACTGAACAGTTCTCAAGTACCCTTTCTCACTGGATGGAAGTAACGCTGTGCCGCCAAAACGATTGACTGAAGCTAAATCTGCTCGTCCTGATCGAAGAATCTCACTAACGATCTCATCAAATCCATTAGCTGCAGCGCAGATAAACGGTGTAAGTTGCGTATTATCCCGTTGATTCACATCTGCACCAAAAGCCAACAATTCTTTCACTAATGGTAAGTCGTTATTTTGAATTGCAATCATCAGTGGGGAACGACCTGCTTCATCTTCCACAAAGACATCGCAACCATCATTTAGTAATTGGCGTACTTGTTCGATTTGCCCTAACGCTACAGCTTTTAGCAAGGGTTGATTCACTTTTACTGTATCCATGATTTCACTCCTTTCTCTATTTTTATAATTGTTCGCTAAAAGCAATGATCGCTTTTTCAAAAGCTTCCATCGGCGGATGTGTAATCCCTGCTCCGATCATACCGATTCCAGCTTCTTTGTGAGCGATTGCGGTATTGATGATCGGTAAGGTATTCGTTTGAATTACTTTTAAACTATCGATCCCTGATGGAATTCCCATAAAATCTAATGTAGGAATTGTGATATTTGGATTCTCTGCCGTCGTAATGCCTTGCATTTCCATAGAAAAACGTAGAGCATCTTCAATTGTTCCACCTACTAAAGCTACGATTGCAGGAGCCGCTGCCATTGCAAAACCGCCAATTCCATATGTTTCAGTAATGGCACTGTCCCCAATATCAAGTCCTGCATCTTCTGGCTTATAGCCTGCAAACATTGGCCCAACAACTTTTTGTGACGGTCCAACGAACCATGGATTCCCTTCGATTCCGCTGATATGAATCCCAAATTCAGTCCCATTTCTAGCCATAGTTGTGACAACTGTACTGTATGGAATCCCAGCTGCTGAATCTAATGCTGCTTTACACATGGCCATCCAAGTAGGTCCAGAAAAATAATCACTGCTAGCTACAAAATCAAAGACTTCTTTCATTGCTTCGATTGAATGATCCGTTTGAATGATATACGGCGTCAATGCTTGAATCAACAAGGTCGTTCCTGCATTATTACGATTATGACACTCATCTCCCATATGCAGCGCTTGTGCTAACATATGTTTTAAATCAATTCCTTCTGTACATAACTTCATCGCATCTCTTAAAATCGGACCAAAGACATCTCGCATCCAAATCAATCGTTCGATTACACTGTCATCATTGGCACCCATACGCAGAATTTTAGACATTTGCTCACTTAAATTTGTGAACGCTAGGTTGCCATACGTTTTGTTTTCCACGATATGCATATACATTGATGCTGATGTGACTCCTGCCATCGAACCAACACATTGATGTTCATGACATGGTGAAAAGATGATTTCGCCAGATGCTGCGACTTTTTCAGCGTCATCTAAGTCTTTTGCTAGCCCTTCAAAAACTAAGGCTCCTTTGACGGCTCCTTTCATCGGACCATTCATTTTATCCCAAGTGATTGGCGGTCCTGCGTGTAAAATCGTATTTTTAGTCATGCCAGGAACCACATTGATTGCCTGATCATAACCAATCAATGAAATTTGAGAAGAAATAATTCGATGGACAGCTTCTTCATTAGCCTTTTTGATTTTTTCCAAATTTTCTGGTGTTTCGATTTTCTCTAAGGCAGCTAAAATACTTGCTTTGCCTCGACCGGGAGGTGCCCAATTTAGATACGTCGCCTGCACCTGTTGTTCGACTAACTCTTCTTGAAAAGATTCAATCCCTAGATCGATGATAACGGGTTGTTCTTTGAATAACTCAGTAATTTTGCTCATTGTTCTGCTCCTTTCACAACAAACTCTCTTGCTAATAAACCGGCGTTTTGACTACTGCTGGCATAAGTTGCACCGATCGATGTCAATTTTTCAACTTGTTCATTAATGTTTTGTTTATCTAGATCTGTCCCTAAAACATAGCCAATGATTTCTAAATGACGACCACGAGCAGCCGCTTGTTCTTTAGCTGCTTTCATCGCAGGCAACATTGCACCGACTGGATCTGGATGAGCACCATAACCTAATACGAAGTCCATTAGAATCACACCAACCGTAGGATCAGCTGCTTCTTCTATAAAACGAGCGATTCGATTAGATGGATCGATCATTGGATGCGGTTTGCCATTCGTAAATTCATCTGCACCAAAATCGATAAAAGTATGTGCTTGACTAACATCGCCAAAATGTAACAGATGTTCCTGATCAGTTGCGATATTGCTGTATACATCAGAAAACCGTTCGTTGGCTGTAAACATCGCTTCATCACAAAGGGTTCCACCTGTAAATAACCCCCGAATATATCGTTGTTCAGGATTTAATTTTTCCCGAACTTCATCGATCAATGGTAAGTTCAACGGGTGAACATCTAATGTATCTGGATCAATGCCAGCTAAAGTGACCGCTTTTAACGCAGCAGCTTTAGACATTTTTTCAAAGTAGATCCCCGCTTCATTTTCTCGTGTTTCACTACCAATAAACCAAATGACAACCGGTTTTCCAGCTTTTCTAACTCTAGCAAGGATTTTTTCTTCAACCGTTTTTGCTGGTGGTTTTGAAATTAGAACAATTACTTTTGTGTCTTCGTCAGCTTCTAACGCATCGATTGCATCTAGCATCATTTTTCCTCCGACAGCTTCACTTAAATCACGTCCGCCTGTACCAATCAATTGAGAAACCCCTTCACCAAATTCATGGATCCGAACACTGATTTCCTGACTACCAGTTCCAGAGGCCCCAACGATCCCAATACTACCTTTGCGGACATTATTAGCAAAACATAAGCCAACATTTTTAATAATGGCCGTTCCGCAATCCGGTCCCATCATCAATAACCCTCTGTCATGCGCTAAATCTTTTAATTGAATCTCATCTTCCACGCTAACGTTGTCGCTAAACATCATCACGTGTAAATCATCATTCAACGCTTTTCTCGCTTCACGTGCTGCATATTGACCATTAACAGAGATCACTGCTAAGTTCGCTTCTGGTATCGCTTTTTTAGCCGTTTCGATCGTTGTATAACGTTCAACCGTTTGACTAGCACTCTTCTCTTTTTTTTCTGTCATTAACGATTCGATCTGCTGGATCAACACTGCTGAGTCCTGCTCTGCTTTTGCATCTAAAGCAATAACTAAATCACTTGTCTGAGCTTGAGCAATTTCATCTGTAAATAACCCGACATTTTTCATCACTTCTTTATTCATTTCCGTTGCCATTGCAATGATTGCCTGTTCTACCCCAGTTAACTGATTCGCCTTTGTTGATAACGCCATTAATGAGACTGAATCAATGTAGGTATTTGGTTGAATTTTAATACTGATTGTCATTTTGGTTCCTCCTTAATATAAAAGCATAGCGGGCTCGTTCAGTCTCGACTGAAAAATAGGAAATTATAACTGAGGTGATTTTTGCCTCATTTATAATTTATCTTTTTTCCGAGAGACTAGCCCGTGAAGCTAGATAACAATAAAAGCGTAGCGGGCTCGTTCCGCTCTGACAGGAAAATAGGAAAAATTGATTGAGACGCTTTTTTGTCTCACTCCATTTTTATCTTTTTCCCGAAAGGCTAGCCCGCGTAGCTAGATAACACATGGTAACAACCTTTCACCTGCTGCTTTCCAACGTCAACTTGATCCCTGCCAACATCCCAGTCAATATATCGCCTCCAGATGTAGAGCCGATTGCCAACACAGCCAACATCTTTATTTTCAAAGCACCTTCATTTTCTCCATAAAATAGTTCATTTAAAAAAAGTCCGATCCGCTCACGTGCTGATCCTTTAATAGCCCAATCTAATGCAGAATAACTAATAATATTCGTTCTTTTTTTCAGCTCCGTTCGACTATTGATTAACCATTGTTTTAATGAATGATATGGATAATTCACTGTTGTAAAAATAAGTGCTAATCCTACTAAAAAATCATCACCTGAAGGGGTTAAACCAGGTCCTAAGCCAATCACCCGATTCAACTGCTTCATCGCTTGGAATAATTGCTTTTCCTTTAAGTAAGTCAGTAATTGTTCCGATTCTTGCCAAAGCATGACATGGATCATTTTTTCGTACGTTGTCGCTTGCCTCTTGTTTAATAAATAGCCACCTGTATTCTCTAATTGGATCAACCACTCATTCAGTTGTTCAATACGCTTACTGATTTTTGCATAGTCGTATTGCTTAGGAAATTCAATTTGTGGATAGTGCCATTCACTCGCACTTTGAATTTCAATTGCAGCTGTTTCACCAATCATTAATTGGCCATTTTGAGAAAAAACAGGCATTTTTACGAGAACCTGAGGTCGTTTGTCAAAAAAGTCAGTTACTCTCAAGGTATTGGGCGCATTATCCAATTCATCTGCCGCTATCGTGTACAATTCTCCAGAATCGCAAATTATATTTATCGTTCGGTTAAAAGTACTATGAACTTCTCCTTTCCACGACTTATTTTGAATCTCAGATAAGAAATTTCGAGACCCTGATAGGGATTGATAGGTACGCATCTCATTCACTTCCTTGAATGTTTTTCTTCTTTACACTATTCAATTTACAACAAGAAAGCCTTTTCATATACAGATAGAGTAGCCGAATATTTTCTTTTCCTGTTGTACACTTTAACCAATTGCCGTATAGTTAATGTAATAAACTCATGAATAGGAAAGAGGCTGTATCATGTTAACTGTCAAAAATTTTCTGCAACTAGCTCCTTTTAAAACGTTCAAACTAGTCGCAGGAATAAACGGGCTTGAAAATAAAATTACTGGAGTGAATATTTTAGATAATCCAGACGCTTCAGACTGGTTATCAGCAGGTGAGCTACTGATTACTTCTGGGTACTTTTTTAGCGAAAATGCTGAAATCCAAAAACGCTTTATTCAACGCTTTAAAGAAATCAATTGTTCAGCAATTTGTATCAAACCGCATATCTACTTAAAAGGAATCCCTGAATCCATGCGTATTCTAGCGGATGAACTGGCTTTGCCAATCATCGAAATCCCCTATGGAATCGCGTTTTCTAAAATCATGAATATCGTCATGGCGGAAATTTCTGGTCGAATGAACGAACTGAATCAAGCTTCTTTAGATATCCATTCACAATTTTTTGAAATTTCATTGCATGGCGGTGGTATGCAAAAAATTGCTTTAGGCTTAGCAGAGATGGTCAATAATCCTGTTATCTTAGTTGATACGGATTGGTCAGTAGCCTCTATTAGTGATCCAGATCAACCTATGATCAAAGAAACAATCAAAAAGACAGGGGATACTTTTAACTTCCCAGTTCAACTTTTTACTGACTTGCCAACAGATTTTGAGCGAATTCAAAAACCGATTACTCGAGGGATTTCTTTTGAGGAACAAGAATATCCTTGCGTGATCATGCCTGTTTACTTTGATACGATCCATTATGGCTTTATTCTGGTTTGCCAAATAGAGCGTCCTTTGACTGATCTTGATTATGTCGCTTTAGAAAATGGTTCGATGGCATTTGCGTTAGAACAAATGCGTCTATTTGAGATCGAACGGACGGAAAATCGCATTCGTCGTGATTTCTTCGATCAATTATTATCTGGTCAAATCAAAGACTTAGATGCATTAGCTGCTTATGACACAACGATCAATCCAAGTCTTAACTATACTGTGTTGATCCTATCGATCCAGACGATTGGGCACGAATCGGACTCATTGATGAAAAAGAAACAATCCGAAGATCGTTTAATGAAAAGTTTGTTATCATCACTTACGACCTACACAAGCAACCGCTTTCCCCAACTTCATTTATTCAGTCGGAAAAATCAGTTGGTCATGCTGTTAGGAACGGAGCAAAAATTGAGTTCATTAAAAACCTACAATGAAATTTCTGATACTGCTGAAAGGATTCGGATGTATATAGAACAACAAGGGCAATCTGAACGAGAAATTTTCTGCACAATTGGCTCAACTTTACCGATTCTTGAATTATCTCAAAGTTTTGAAGAAGCAAAAAAAGTCATCCAACTACTTGAAGATGACTCAAAAGAAGAGAAAATTTATTTTTTCAATGATTTTTACTTTGATTCATTTTTAGTTGATTCCATTTCAAAAGAGCAAGGAAAAAAATTTTACACGCACTATTTGAACACATTATTGACCTATGATCAGGAAAACAACACTAGCTTTACACCGACCTTAAAGGCTTATTTGGCTCATCATTTAAATATTGCTACGACGTCAAGAGCGTTATTTATTCATCGAAATACACTGCTTTATCGGATTGAAAAAATCAAAGGATTACTGCCAGTGGATTTGGAGCAAGAGAAAAATACTTTTGCATTACAATTAGCGTTGAAATTATATGAATTGCATCACTAAAATAAACAAAAAAAGCCGAAACATTTTGTTGGTTTCGGCTTTTTTGTTTATTTATTTATTTATCTACCTACGATAAACGTCAATTCACATTCACAAACTTTTTTATCTTCAACGTAAGCAGTTGCTTTCCCAATTCCTACATAATCTCTGATTTTCACGATTTCAAAATGTAATTTCAATACATCACCTGGAACTACTTTTTGACGGAATTTTGCTTTGTTAATACCGCCAATATAGGCTGTTTCGCCGTTAAATTGTTCCATTTTTAAAATCAAGATCGAACCAACTTGCGCCAACGCTTCAATAATTAGAACACCTGGCATTGTTGGATTTCCAGGGAAATGTCCTTGGAAAAATTCTTCATTGATCGTAACGTTTTTTGTTGCGATGATTTTTTTCTCTGGAATAATTTCATCCACATAGTCGATAAAACAAATTGGGTAACGGTTTGGAATCATTTCCATAATTTCTGTTGCATTCATTAATCTTGTCATTGTTAATTTTCCTCCCATTTCTTCATACAAATAACGCCGTTATGACCACCAAAGCCAAATGAATTGCTGATTGCATATTCTGCAGCCACTTTGCGTGAGCCATCTGTTATATAATCTAAATCACAATCTGGATCTGCCACTTGGTAACCGACAGTCGGATGCGCAACACCTTCTTGCAGTGTCTTCACACACGCGATTGCTTCAATTCCTCCACCAGCGCCTAATAGGTGTCCTGTCATACTTTTAGTGCTGGAAATTGGAATATCATACGCACGTTTGCCAAACACTCGTTTTAAAGCAGCTGTTTCAGCCGCGTCATTGGCTGGCGTTGCTGTTCCGTGTGCATTAACATACCCTATTTCAGAAGCTGCGATTGACGCTTCTGCCAAAGCTAATTCAATTGCGTCAGCAGCGCCGCTACCATCTTTTAATGGTGCTGTCATATGACTGGCATCGCAATTACTACCGTAACCAACGATTTCACCTAAAATGGTTGCCCCACGTTTTCGAGCGTGTTCAAGTTCTTCTAGCATCAACATGCCCGCTCCTTCGCCCATCACAAATCCGTGTCTTTCTTTATCAAAAGGAATCGAGGCTCTCGTTGGATCATCCGTTGTATTCAACGCGCTCAATGCAGCAAAACCAGCAATCCCAATTTCACAAATCGTTGCTTCTGTTCCACCAGTGATCATCATATCAGCTAAGCCATATTTGATCGTTCTAAAGGCTTCACCAATGGCATTTGTTGCTGAAGTACAAGCTGTAACGATCGTTTGAGAGGGACCTTTTGCACCTAATTTGATGGAAATATTCCCTGATGCCATATTTGCGATCACCATCGGTACAAAAAACGGTGTTACCCGTTTAGGCCCTTTTTTATCCATCACTCTTACTTGATCTTGCAGGGTAGTCATACCACCGATTCCACTACCTACGATCACACCAAAACGCTTTGGATCAATCTCTTCCTTCGTTAAGCCACTCATATTCCAAGCTTCCATCGCGGCCACTATACCGTATTGTGAAAATAGATCCATCCGTTTTTGTTCTTTACGATCAAGAACCTCACTTGGGTCAAAGTCTTTTACCTCTCCTGCAAGTGCCACACCTGTATCTTCTGAATCAAATTTCGTGATTTTAGCGATTCCTAATTTTCCATTGACTAGATTTTGCCAATACTCTTTTACCGTATTTCCTAAAGGAGTCACAGCTCCCATTCCGGTTATTACAACTCGTTTCATCGTGCACCTCCGCTATTATTTTGACACTCAAATTAAAAAAAACTTGCTTAACCAACACTTTTTTGTTTAAATTTAAGTAAAATAGTTTGACTTTCAAAGTATTTTGGTTAATAATTCAGACATCCGATAAAATGTCTGTATGGGTGTCGTATTCGTTAGAGAATTTTATTAGCTTTCTCAAACAGATAATACCAGTTGCAATTTTATCCGTCAACTTAAATAAAATTAGATATTTAGATTTTATTAAGAATTGAGACCTTTTCACAGACTAAAATAATTTTAAAAGGGGAAAATCAATATGTTTCTAAAAAATAAAAAAGTCGTCGTAATGGGCGTAGCAAACAAGAGAAGTATCGCTTGGGGATGTGCCAAGGCATTGAAAGAGCAGGGTGCTGACATTATTTACACGTACCAAAACGAGCGCATGAAAAAACAATTATTAAAATTAGCTGAACCAACAGACTTACTTGTTGAATGTGATGTTTCATCAGATGAATCAATCGCACAAGCCTTTACGATTATTCAAGAAAAATTCGATAAAATTGACGGTTTAGTTCATGCGATTGCCTTTGCCAATAAAGAAGAACTAGATGGCAATGTTAGTGACATCACACGTTCAGGCTACTTATTAGCGCAAGATATCAGCAGCTACTCTCTATTAGCTGTGGCTCACTATGCTAAACCATTATTAAACCCAGGTTCTGGAATCGTGACAATGACTTACCTAGGCTCTGAAAGAGCCATTCCAAATTACAATATGATGGGCATCGCTAAAGCTTCTTTAGAAACTGCGGTAAAATATTTAGCGTATGAATTTGCTGTTGATAAGATTCGTGTAAACGGCATTTCAGCAGGTGCTATTAAAACCCTTGCAGTGACTGGCGTAAAAGATTACGATCAATTGATCAAACTCTCAGAAGATCGTACTCCAGATAAAGCCGGTGTAACAATCGAAGAAGTAGGGAATACTTGTGCCTTTTTAGTCAGCGAATTAGCGGCTGGTATCGTAGGCGATATTATTTATGTGGATAAGGGTGTTCACTTAACTTAAATAGAAAAGCTGAGACAAAACTTATTTTGTTTTGTCTCAGTCTTATCTTTTCATGCTAAACATCAACTTCTAAACCAGTTTTTGGATATACCTACGATTGACTCTAAGCATCAATTGCAAATCGAAATAGTAGTACGGAAGTTGCTGATTAAATAGTATCGCGAGTGAGCTCAATAAATGAGTAGCTACAATTGTGACAATTAGCTGCAGCCAAGTATTTGCAAAAAAATCATAGCTGTTAACTAAATTGGCTGCCCACAAAATACATAACGGATGGATGAAAAAATAATATTTGCCTAATTCCCTCAAATGCTTAAAGTCCGTCTTAAGCTTTAATTGCCACGTTAAACTCCAACAAAAGAAGACTGCTGTAAAGGGTATTAATGACCACATAAAGTTTTTGTCGATCCCCATCTTAGCATAAACAATCAGCCCTTCCCATACTAAAATCAACCCAGTAAAAATCACTAAAAAACGAAACTGCTTGTGGAACCTAGCTATTTTTTCACGATAATCCCATAGGAAATAGCCCACTGCCACAAATACTAAGGCAAAAAACAAACCATTACGAGTTGTAATAAAAATAGTCAGATACTGATCAAAAAATAATTGCAACTGTTCATTATTGATATAGCCATAGTACGTTTCTAATGAACCAAAAAGATATAATATAAACGTTAACATGAATAACGGAAAATAGCCTGTTTTCTTGATCAACCAGTGAGCGATAATCATACCAAAGATCATAGCCGGTATGTACCAAAGGTGATAATATGTTCCTGTATACAGCAATCCTGTTAGCAATGCTACAGGATATAATTCAGGTCCAAGCGTATAATTTTCTTGAATCCACATAAAACCAATCGGCATATAGATTAAGCTCCAAAATAAATAGGATTTAATAGATGATTGCAAATAACGTTTCAGATAACTTGGCGAACCATTTTGTCCTCGTCTAACAAAGTAACTAGATGAAATAAAGAAAAACGGTACAGCGATCCGACATAACACATTTTTAAACAAATGATGCACCATTGGATCTTGAATCACTCGTTCACAGTGAAAACAAATAATTAAAATTGCCGCAGCGTACTTTATTAAATCGATTCCATTATTACTTATGGCTTGTTCTTTGACTTGCTTATTCATACCACTCACCCCTATACTCCCCATAAAAAAGATTTATTACACCAACTTGCTCTTATTCATTTTAATTATAACAAAGCAACCGCTTCATTTTATCGGCTTAAAGTCTGAGTTTTTCTCACAGCTTTAGGACTACTTTTTGATTGATTCTAAAAAAAAAAAAGAAACATTCGTCAGAGATTTCTCCATCCAATGTTTCCGCTTCTCATTAAAATGTCATCGTTTAAAATAAAATGTACGATACCATGAATGTTCTTCAAATTTATATTTATCAACTTGCCCACCAGATAGAGCAAAACCGATCATAGCGATCACAAAACCTAAAACAGTTAAACTAAGCCCAATTTTAAACAGTGATTTTTTATTCGTCATAACGATAGTCCCCTTCCTTCAAACAGACCGACTATTTTTCCTGAGAATCGCTTCGATGCTTTGATAAAATGATTCGCTAGATTCAAGGTTGCTAAACCACTAAGCAACGCTAAGCCTAAAACAAAAATACTGATACCCATTTGTGTAACTGCAATGTAGACACCATCTTGTATAGCGAAAAAACTAGCACAGACACTAAATATTGATGCTCCTAAGCCGAGTACCGCAAACATTCCCGTTGTGAAAGGTAGACACCAAATAATAATATAGGCGGATAAAATAAGTAAAATAGCCGTTAACAAAATACTGCCCCATAAAGGAAAACCAATAATCAGCAAAACCACCATCAACGGACTTCGTTTTTTCTTTTGAAAACTCCGCTCTTCAAACGCTTCTTCTAAAATCTTACTCGCGATCCTTGAAGGTTTGCCCAACTTGCTTACCGCCTCTGCTTCACTGGCTCCATCTTCTAGGTAGTCTTCAATCAATTCATCATAATAAAGAATAAATTGATTTTTTTCTGATTCCTCCAAGCGAATCAAACCTTCTTCTAATTGATACAAAAATTCTTGTTTATTCATTTTGCTCCCCCTTTTCAATAAAATGATACACTTGCATCACTTCATCCCATTCTTGAATAAAGGACTTTATTTTGTCCCTACCAACATCAGTAATTCGATAGTATTTTCTTAAGCGGCTATTATGTTCCATTGAATATGTCTCCAACTCTTCTTTCGTCTCTAAACGTTTCAAGATTGGATATAATGTTGATTCGGAAATCGTTATCACGTTAGATAAATCTTTGATGATTTGATAGCCATAGGAATCTGATTTCTTTAAAATGGCTAAAATACAATATTCCAACAACCCTTTTTTTAATTGTGAATCCATAATATACCTCCTGACACATATTACTATACATTGCGTAGTATGATGTGTCAAGGAGTATTTTTACAGTAAAAAAAAGAGACCAAAAATTGGTTCTCTTTTCCAGGAGTCACAGTATAACTACACCTTCCCATAAAACAACTGAATATTATCAGCTTCGCTACGAATTGCCGCAACGGCTTCATCTTCGTTTGAGAGATTTAATGCTTTTTGAAATGGCTTGTCTAGATTGAGTTTGATTGATGAAAATTTCTCGTGATGCCAGATAGCATGAGCAATTTTTAGCGATTCTACCCAAAAATAATAGGTTTGATCTGGGGTCACGATATCGATCAATGTTACAAAATTACCACCCACATTTCGAAAATATTTTCCAAATTGTAAGTTTATCTCCAAAATCTCATGCAGTGAAAAGGAGGCTATCGGTTGCTCCACAGGTATATTTACAGCAAGCTTGAATTTTCCGATTTGATCAATAGACACTTCATCACTGTTAAAACTACATAAACAATTAGCATATCCCATCAATTTTGAAAAAGTTGCTTGTGGAAAAATTGCTGCTTCGATTTTGATAAATGTATTTACCCGTTTGTTCGCTGCAAATAATGGTTGAATTTCTGGTGCATAAGCACTATAAAATGCTGCATTATTAGTTGCCTTGCTACTTTGATCCATAAGACTTTGCCTTCTTTCTTTTCCGCCAAACAAGCTCTCAAAGAAACTAGCTTTCTTACGTCCAATTAAAACATCGACACTGATATTGAAATAGTCAGCAATTCTTACAACATTTTCGATATCAGGAAGACTTTTTCCTAACTCCCATTTTGAAATTGTTTGACGAGAGATCGTTAAATAGTCAGCTAGTTCCTGTTGTGAAATTTCTTGTTCTTCACGGAGTTTTTTAATTTGTTTACCAATTTCTACAGTCACTATAATTCACCCATTTCCTAACGTCTAGTATTTTCGCCGCATAAATACGTTGCTTTCATCTATTATACAATAAAGGTAGTTGCAACGGTGCATTGCTTGCTGATTTAACAGTGTTTTAATAGAAAAATCCAGCGGCATTCGTTCGCTAAAACGAGTACCGCTGAATAGATTTACTATTTAAATTTTTTTAGCTAATTGTAATTGTGTCAGTTTTATCGTAATACCTATTTTTTCTAATTCAGCATATTCTGGTGTTGCCTTATCAAAGTTGGTGAATTTGATTGTATCAAGAATTTCTTGTTCTTTTAAAGTAAGTAAGATAGCTGTTATTAACGAGCAATTTTTTTGTTCAACTAGCTGTAATTGTTTAAGGAGCAAACTTTTTCCGGAAGCTTCCTCAACTAGATTAAAACTGATTGAGCCAACTTTTAGTTTTTCGTGATAAATAGCATAGTTTTGATCAGAAAAAATACTACGATTTTGCCAAGGTATCCATTTTGTTTCGCTTAACGCTCGTTCTTCTAACGGGATAGCTTTGAACTCAATGCACTCTTTTTTGCTTGTTCTAGCTGGTAAAACAACTGAACCAACTGCCAACTCATTGATAAGTTGAAACCCTTTTTCTTGGTACAATCGCCTCGCCCGCTCATTCTCTTTGATCACTTCCAAGATTAGGTACTCACATTGATGTTCTTTTGCTAATTTTTCTGCGTAATCCATCAATTTAGAAGCGACTTTGTTCCTACGATATTTCGGAACAACCGCCATACCACCGACCCACATCACTTTCGTTCCTTGAAAGGTTTGCACGCCTAACAGGATAATTCCAGCAGATTCTCCCTTGATCGAATAAATAGCCGAGAGTTTCTTTGACAGTTTTAACGATTGAATTCTCTGTTCTAACGCTTTTTGATCGACAGTTATTGGCAATAGGTAATCGCTAAAGCCTTGATTCCAGGTTTCTACAGCCTGTTGAAACTTTACGTTCTCAATTGTTGTAAACATTTTTTTGCTCCATTCATTTTAGCTTTATTCCTTTAACTATAAACGAAATTAAAAATATTCATAGCCTTTAGGAGCAATAATGTTATCAATATCTAGGTACAGCTGAAATCCTTCTTTATTACAAAGGCAAACCTGCTCTTTTTCACTATCTATAATAACTGTTTCTAAATAAAATGTAACCAGCAATTTTTCTAAGCTTCTCATAAGTTGAGCCCTAATTGGAGAATTTAGACAATCTGGCAGTAGCTCATCCGAGTGTTCAATGATCACAACTTCTTTGCCTTTGTTAGCTAGCTTAATAGCTGTTTGGCATTCTAAAACGCCGCTGCCAATAATCAAGATTCGATCAGCCAACTTATCTTCTGATACTCTTTTTAGTTCTCGCTCCATCCACGAAAATTGGTAGACTTGATGGTTTTCATCTCCAGTAAAATCCATTATCGGTCACCTCATTGCTTTAGAAGATGTTTATCTGCAACAGCATAAACATGATCCGCTACACCTGAATAAAACTGTTCATCATTTGAAATCAGCAATACACTTCCTCTAAACGCTTTTATAGCATCTTGCAAGGCTTTTCTTGAATCTACATCTAAATGATTGGTTGGTTCATCTAAAATCAGGAAATTGCTTGGTTGCATCGTCAGATCACATAATTTCACTTTTGATTGTTCCCCACCACTCAGCATAAAAATATTTTTTGAAGCAATTTCTCGTTTCAACCCACATTTTGCCAATTCGCGACGGACATCTTCATAGGTAAGTCTTGTATATTTATTGGCTAATGCTTCAATTGGTGTCCATTCAGTATTTTCCCACTCAATTTCTTGAGAGTGATAACCAGTAACAACTTGTGGTGAAAATTGTGCTTTACCAGAAATTGCTGGTACCAGTGACAGCAGTGTTTTTACTAATGTCGATTTGCCTAAACCATCTGCACCAGTGATCACGATTTTTTCCCCTTTTTTTACTTGTAAATCACGTACCGTAAGAAGCGGTTCTTTGTAGCCTACTGTTAATTCATCAATTGTCATCACATTAGGCGAACTTTGAGGCATTAGTTTAAAGGAAAAATTAGATTTCACCTTTTTCTCTGGTTCTTTCAAACGATCCATTTTTTCTAGATGTTTTCGTCTGCCTTGTGCCATTTTTGTTTTGATCCCTGCAATATTTTTCTGAATGAACGCTTCTGTTTCTTTGATTTTTCGTTGCTGTGCTACAAATTGACTTTGATACGCTTCAGCTAAATGGGCTTTTTGTTTTAAGAAATCAGTGTAGTTGCTATGGTATTTTTTGATCGAACCAAAATCAATATCACAGATACAGGTTGCGATGTTACTTAAGAATTCTGTATCATGGGAAACGATGATAAACGCATTCTCAAATGCATTTAGATAATCTGTCAGCCATTCGATATGTTCTTGGTCTAAATAGTTTGTAGGCTCGTCTAAAATCAAGACAGATGGTTTTTCTAATAGTAATTTGGCTAAAATGACCTTGATTTGATCCCCACGATTTAATGCAGCTAATGTTTGATCAGCATCACTAATGCCAAGCCCTGTGATTGCTTTGCTGATATCATTTTCAACTTCATAAAATCTCTTCATTTCCAAATTTTCTTGATAGGTTGCCGCTCTTGTTAACAATTGGTCATCGCCCGTTTCACCATATGTCTCATAAAGTTTCAACATTTCTTGTTCTGTGGCAAATAATTCTTGATAAGCAGATCTTAAAAATTCGTTGATCGTCAGCGATTGATCCATATCCACATATTGGTCTAAATATCCTAATGTAGCGGCTGGATTCCATATGATTGCTCCTGCATCGGGTAAAACGTTCCCTAAAAGCATCTTCAACAAGGTACTTTTTCCTGCACCATTTTTACCGACGATGCCCATATGTTCGTGACTTCTTAACGTAAATGAACTGTTTTCATAAAGCTGTTTATCAGGTACTGCATAAGTTAAATCTTTGACTTGTAATAATTCCATTTTAAATTCCTCTTTCATGTGGTTTCCTAGATTTTTACTAAAGAACATACAAAAAAGACCCATAGACAAAATGTCTAGGGCCTTTTAATCTATATATCCTTCAGTAAATAAGCAGACTAAATACATAGCAAATAGATGCTATTTTTTTAGTATACTAAATTTACTGATGAATAAGAAAAGCTCTTAAGCTTCTCGATTAAGCTCCATACAACACTTCATCAAACATAAGTTGTAGGGAGCTAAGAGTTGAAATATATAATACGTACATTTGAAACACCTTCCTCAGGTGTTACTCTACCATTTTGGGAAAAAATAGTCAAATTCAGATAAAACGAATAAAAATTTTCATTATTGCTACCCATTTAAGTAAGTTATAAATCAATAAGAAAAACGATGACTAAATTACCAAACATCGACAGATCTGCGGTAAATACACTTGAAGTAATTCGCTGCTTGGATAAAGTCCCCCTTTCAAAAATGTAATAAAAGAACACACTTTATCGATGTTCTTTTATTATGGATTCCTCTATTATTAAGATATAAATAAAGGAGGCTTACAATGAATCAAGAAAAAACTGCTAAAAAGTTTAAAAAACACGGAAATGTATATGCCTGGGTAACAACGATAATCTCTGAAATCGTGGATCGTATTATTTTCTAGATCCTTATTCATATAGAAACCAAGAGTAGAACAAAGCTTTCCTATCTACTCAATCCACTGACACCAATTAAGAGGATGGAACAGCAGCAGACGCTACTATTCCATCCTCTTATAATTATTGATACTACTTTCTTTTTTTATTCAATTGTAGCTCTCTATTAATTCGGACAATCTCATTACCAAAGTTACGCCAATCACTGGCTCTTGGCGGCGCCAGCCAAATCAGATTTCGTGCTGAAAAAGTTACTTGGGGAAGATAATCAGAGACAATCAAATCTGTATCTGGACGTATGACTGGCTGAAAATGTATGCTAAAAGAGTCAAAAATTTGAATCTGATTTTTAATGAAGCGATTGTATTTTTCACCTTGGGTAAAGTTCACATAAATATTGATTGTATTTTTATCGGTTTCTTCGTCATATTGCTGCGATAATACCAGTAACAGATTGAAAAACAATGATTTTTTGCTAAATTTGAATTCATCTTCTTTCAATTGATAAATAAATGTATGGCACATCTCGAATATGATTGGATAACGCTCATGAAAAAACTCCAAATCGATTGCTCGCAGCGTAAGATCTATCAACGGTGTAATAAATTGGTGCTGATAAATGGTCATCTTCACACTTGTACAAAATTCGGGACCTATTTCACTTAACTGCATATTCATCTGAAATTGTTGCTTTAATCGCTCAGTATATTCTGTGACCACATCATTTTCAAGATCACAAAATTCGAGTCTGTAAACGGATAGCTGGTTGATGATACCTCTTATTTCCACTTCTATTTCGCGATTGGTTCCCTTCAAAGTGCGTTCACTCCACTGAGCAACGGTTTGATAGATTTTATTCTTTTGATCAAATTCAACCGATTTAAAACTATTAGGTAAAAAATAGTGCTGTTTTCTTTTGACTCTTTCTAACGTGATCAATAAATAATGTTTAAACAGATATAACGTGTTTACTTCTTCACAATATAGTTTAATCTCAGAGAATAATTCTTGGACCGCTAGGATATCTGATTGATTGTATAATTCATCTGAGTCTTTATAAATTCGATAATAGAGCATATTAAAATACTGACGAATCTTCCATTCATTCCCAACTAGCTGAAAATTTTTCGATAATTTTATCTCATATTGCGCTAGTTCTTTTCGAATTCTATCAACAATTTTATAAACTACAGTTCGGCTCATCCCATGTTTTTCTCCATATTTTTTAATTGACGTAAACTGATTAAAAAATAGGGTTTGCAACAATGTAAACTCCAGTGAGTCTTTTAAATATTTTTCCTCCACAACACTTGATGATACTTGTGCATCTTGGAAAAGAATGATTTCACTGCTTTGTTCGACCAACTCCATTTCATCGATCAGTTCAAACTGTTTCAAGTCTTCATTTATTTCTGTGACGCTACGTTCTAATAAGTATTGGGAGATATTTAGTTCTTCACATAAAACATCTTTGCGCTCCGAAAATGAATACTGTTGCTCTAACTTTCGGATGATGGATAGTTTTAAATTCGTTCGATCGTCTAATAGCAGAAAATCCATTTATACTCTCCTTGTTCCATACAGAAGCGTACCTGATAGGAAACTCAACATATTTCCAAAATCTGTGGAACCTTGCTGATCCGCTCCTCCAGAAGTGTTTGTGTTCATTGTTATTTTGTTTGGTTGTTCTTTTAGTAGTTCGTCATTCAACATGATTTTTGTTTTAGAGTCATTTGGGGAAGTCTGATTCACTCTTCTTTCTTTTAAATCTGAACTAGTAAAAGGATTGACCGTTACTTTTGCTATTGCAACCTCATCTTCATATGAAAATCTGACAAAATAAGTGCCTACTTCTTGTGTATTGACATTATTTTTGATCATTAGTTGGTTCAAGTTCAGTGGTTGTCCGTCTTTTCCTTTTAGTGAAACCACGTTATCTATTGGAGACCATGTTGCATTTTGTTTGATGATGATATCTTTCAAGAGAAGCTCTGTTTGATTTTCTTTGACTTCAACTATGACCGTCTCTACTTTGCCATCTACCTCATAGGTCATTTTATATTTCCCAGGAGTCGTTGCTTCTTTTCCATAAAGCGTTTCTGCTTGTAAAAAAAGTGCTGATGAAAATAGTAGTGCTGTTCCTAATATCAATGGTTTATTTTTCACTTATGCTTACGCCTCCAACCGTTTCATCCCAGTGAATAAAGGCTAAACAGAAGCATATAATGTACTGCTTCTGTTCAAGCCTTAATTTACCTTAGCGTTCAATTAATCTGTTCTTCGTTTCCTTACTCGCATCACACCAATGAGTGTGAGCGATACAGATAAGAGGCCGATCAAACTTAGATAATGGTTGATTTTCTCACCTGTTTTAGGGTAATTCCCTTGTTTATCTGGCTTAGAAATATGTGTTTGATTCTTCGTTGTTTGATTGGTTTTTGGTGCATTTTTTTCAAGTACTGTGATCGTTGCTGTAGCTGTTAATTTCTTTTCAGTTTGGTTCGCTTGTTTAGTCTTACTTTGTTTTACTTCTTGATTGGTTTGAACTGCGTAAACGACTTGCTGTTCTCCTTTTTCTTTGGTTTCAACTGTTCCATTGACTTCTACATCTTCAAAAGAAATAGCTTTTCCGTCTCGATCTGTGGCTGATACAAAGTTATCGGCGCTCTTCCAGTCGTCACCTACATAAATCGTTGAATCTTTTACAACTAGTGATGATTGGTCAGCTTTTACTGTGATTTTTGCCCTTTCTTTTAAGGTTCCTGATCCATAAACAACTTCATAAATACCTGCTTTTGTTGTATCTACATTTCCTGTGACAATGATATTTTGAATTGAAATTGTTTTGCCTGTTTCATCTGTTGCGGCTATAAAATTGTCAGCTGGCTGCCAGGTATCTCCCACATATATGGTTGAATCTTTCACAGCAAGTGTTGCTTGTTCCGCAACAACATGGACGACGATAGTATCTTCCTTTCCTTGGTTTTTATATGTGACGTTATAATCACCAATTTTAGCTGTATCAACACTTCCAGTGACCGTAATTTGGTCAAATGCAACAGGTTTTCCTGTTTTATCTGTTGCTTCAACGAAGTTATCGGCTGGGGTCCAGTTTGTTCCAACAGAGATTGTTGAATCTTTTCCTTGAACAGCTGTTTGATTGGCTAGTACAGTGATTTTAGCGGTTTCCTTTAATTCATTGAAACTGTATGTTACTTCATAAGTACCTGCCGTCTTCGTATCGACTGTTCCAGAAACAGTTAGCTTTTCAAACGGAACGTCTTGACCCTTTTCATCTGTCGCAGATACAAAATTATCTATCGCTTGCCATGTATCTCCCACATAGATGGTAGAATCTTCGACAGCTAGCGTTTCATCTTTTGCACTAACAGAAATGATGGCTTGGGCTTCTTTGTCCTGATTATGATAGGTTACTTCATAATCACCAATTTTTGTGGTATCGACTGTTCCACTTACCGTAATTTGGTCAAATGCAACGGCATTTCCGTCTTGATCTTTAGCTCCGATAAAGTTATCTTCTGCGTTCCAATTTGTCCCAACATAAATAGTTGAATTTTTTACGCTGACACTTGTTTGATCTGCTTTCTTTTCTTTAAGTGGAACTTCGATCTGATTCGTATCTTTGCCTATTTTGATCTTTTTCCCATTGATATATTCCTGTGCCATCGTATAGCCTTCTGGAATACCCACTACTTTTAAGGTATATTCTCCAGACATGATCGCATCAAAATTATATTTGCCGTTTTCATCTGTAGTAAACTCACTGCGATTTTGCGTCACATTATCAATTAATTCAAATGAAACATGAGGAATGTTTATCGCTTGATTACTCTCATTATACGTGTGAAATTGTGCTTGAGCCAAATATACGACTCCTTCTGCATCTCCATCAGAAAATCTCAAAACAAGTGGCGTTGTTGTGGCTGTTCTACGAGTTTCAGTCATTTGATCTAGATTATCCGCTTTGATAATGGTTTCCGTATAAATTTGTCCAGCATTTTTAGATACTGTATTGTAAGTAATGGTAATATCTTGTGTTAACGTATAATCTGCAAAAATAATTTGAGCACCGGTTGCTGTTTGCTTGATAGTATAGGAATCTTGTGGAACATCTGCTATCGTGATTGAATTTAAATCGATGCCAGCATTGGTCGTCCCTTTGGTTGTGATATCAAAGGTTGGATTTTTAACTTTACGTGTTCCATTATTAATATTTTTTGTTTTCACTTCATTTTTTGTTACATTTTTTAATGATTCATGGCTTGTCTGAGTAGCAGATAGAATTTCTGCGCCTTCATTGTTTACTGAAACTGAGGCTGTCATTTCTTGATTTCCATATAATGGTTCTGCCGCGCTTCCAGTCACATTGATCGTTTTGGTATCGATCCAGCCATTGGCATATTTATATTCAATAATATAGCGTTTCGATGTTTTACCGAAATCAAATTGATAACTGTTTGCAGCTTCGTCAAAGGTGATTTTTGGATACGCTGCGCTGGTAGGATCTAATGGTTTATCAAAGTAGTACCCACGATCCCAATATTGTGGATAAATAGAATCCACTTGATCATTTGAAACATCATAAATATCAAACACTACATCTGCTCCAGCAGGAATCTTCGTTGAGATACTTAAGGAGTCAAACGAATCATTTCTTGCATTGACTAAAAATTGATTTTTGCTTGCCTGTAACGTTCGCTCTGAATACATTTTTCTACCAGTTCTAACGGTTGTATTAACTGTTTCATAGTCATCGGCACTTAACACGACTGGAAGCGTATCGATTGGAATACTTTTACTTTTTTCTAGACTATCAGGCACATAATTAAACCCTAGATCCAGATTGAATGAATGAGTGACTGGTGTTGAAAATTTTATCAAGCTACCGCCTTCAACTGCTGTTATCGTGTAGTCTTTATCCAGCTTGTAATAATCGTATACCCCTTTAGGCGCTCTTAATTGTAAGTAATTTGGATGTTCGATTTTGATTGTCGCATTCTTTACAGGTGTTTTGCTGCTACCAGCAATTGCGATCGTTGTATCGCCAGAATAAGCACCATTACTGTCATAATTTCCCCAGGCCGTTTCCGCATTATTCGGATTAATGATCGAAATTGGCTGCAAGTATTGGTCAGATACAAACATTATCTCCTTACCGCTATTGACGACAGGCGTACTCAGCGCAATATCAATATCTTTTTGATCAAATGGAATCATTAGCTTATTTACACTGATTTTCAAAACGCTATCTTTCGTTGCAGTTAATGTTAATTTATTATTTTCTTTCTTGATGTCAAAATAATCCGTGATTTGAGCTGTTTGGTAATCAGCCGTATACGCTGAAAATGTATAATCATTGATTGTTTGGCCATTTTTACTTTCTAAAACAATTTGTTCCCCTACTTTAGTTTGTGTAGGAATATTGTAAATATAAAGATAATAATTTCCTTTTTCTTGAAAATTAGCTCCTTGTAACGATCCTAGGCTTAGTTCTTTTAATGATTTTTGATCTTTACTCGTTTTGGCCGTAAACTCTAGACCACCATATGGCGCAGTTGAGCGGTTTATACTGACAGATCCTAATTTAGTCGTAGGATATTGATTGTAAAAACTATACGAATAATTTGAGACATTTTCTAAAGCCATCGTGCGATCCACAGATAAAGCATAGGCTTTTTGTTGGTCCATATTTGTAATGGTGATTGAGCTTCGATTAGCGACGTCCTCATTGATTGTGTAGTCTACATCTTTCGATAAGGTCTGCTTTGACTCTGGCAGTACATTTCCGTTGATATCAACATCGTATGAGAAAACACCAATTTGTTCTTTAGAAGTGTTATAAAATTTTGCTCCAGGTATATCTGATGTCGCTAACTCTAAATTTTGACTGCCAGATAAAGCTCTATCTAGATTGTAATAGATGTTCCCTTTGATTCCGAAATTATTCGTTGTTTCTTCATATTTGATTGGCGCGACTTCTTCATACAAGTCAAAATTATATTTATTTGTCGTTTGACCAGCTGTTTGGATCGTCACTAAGGGTTTTGTCTCAGTGAATACATAGCTTTTCAACTCTAAATTAAATTGAGTATCCGTAACACGTTGATTAAAGGTAATCGTCAGTGTTTGGCTTTTGGCATCGACTGCCCAAGTTGCGCCAACGTTCGCTACTTCTCCACCAACATTGGAATAACCTAAGTTATCAGGTAAGGTCATCGTATAAACTGAACCAGGCGCATAGTCCTTATCTTTGATCACAAAATTCAATTTTGCCGTTACAGGAGTTGTATTCAACACTCGGTTTAAGGTACTTTGACTATACTCCACACCTTCCATATTGGTAATGGTCATATTGGCTAAGATTTCATCCTCAATCGCTGCACCAAGCGTCGTTTCTTTTGTTTTTGGAATCGCTGTGCTCTCTGTTGTTGACTGTTCGGTTAAAGCAGGCGAGCTAGCCTCCTGCTCTCTGTCACTTTCATTTGTTTTAGTGGCTTCTTCAGTGGCTTTATCAAGATTTTCAATTAGCGGTTCTACAAATTCACTTGATAAGTTAGTTTCGGAGGTTTCTTCTACAGATGTTTCAGCTGATTGTTCAGTCGGGGAATTTTGATCTATGTTAGTAGTCGTTGTTGCAAAAGCACTTACGGTCGAACCAAAGCTTTGTGTAAGTAATACTGCAAGCATAAATATATGTAACTTTCTTTTCTTCATGAACAAACTCCTTTTTCTTACTATTTTTGTATATTTATATAATATACTTTTTTAAACTTTATTATGATTATTTTTTTACATTTTAACAAAAAATAAAAACATATATACCGTTATCCTTAAAAAATAACTGAATTAGCTATAAACAGCCGATTCTTTTACTAAAAATACTAGATTTCATTTTCAAAAAACTACAATAATAAATAATTAAAAAATATTTTCTATAAAATTCAGAATTAAAATTGGGATAAACTTTCCCTATTACTGATTTAAATTTCTGCTTTTTAACGAGTAGAAAAGAAAAAACACTTTATTTTTACGAACATACGTTTTATAGTATAAGAAAAGAATAAAGGAGTTAACAATGAAAACATCATTAACCACCCAAATGGAAGAGGTTCTTTATTATTATTGTCGGGAAAATGGCGATATCGTAGTAGAAGAAGTGACTATGCCAGACGACCAAGGAATTGTTGATACGCTAAGTTGCCGCTTGACTGCAGAAAAACAATTTGAATGGCGTTGTTATGAGTTAAAAGTTAGCACAGCCGATTTCCGCTCAAAGGCCAAACTTTCATTTATTGGTAACTATAACTATTTTGTCTTACCAGAAGCTCTTTTTGCCAAAATTAAAGAAGATATCCCTAAGCACGTCGGTGTGATGGTTTATCATCAATACCTTTCAACCAAAGATCAAATGCTACCTGGCTATTTTACGATCGAAAAAAAGCCACAACGGCAAGAACTTTTGGTCAATGAACAAGAACTACTTTTCCGCTTGATTACAGCCCAGGCTCGTGAAGTCGGCAAAGCCAAACAAACCGCTCGCGGTTTACGAGTATTTTCAACAGATCAACTCTATAAAGAGCTAAAAAAAAGACAACCAGATTATGACTTATTTGGCGGAGGTATCAATTTCTATGATCGCTTCGTTGATGATATTTGTGATCAAGCAGTCGAAGCGTTAAAAAATGAATTGGATGCAACTCGTGAGGCTTATTTTGAGCTAGAACAGCGTCTTTTGGAGGGAAAATAATGTATTATCCTTATTTTCGAGGGAAACAATTTGATTTATTGGCTTTGACAACCTTGGTAGAACAACATCGTTTATCTACTAAGATCTTGCCGATCATTGAACCAGTGAAAAATTCTAATGCGTTAAAAAAATTTATTCGCTTGTTTCAAAAAGAAAATCACCCTTTTTATCTTATTCAAAATCCTCAAGCAGGTGATTTCCTGACTGAAGACGGACTGCTCTATCTACATTCTTTGTCCTTAGATAAAGCGATGATCGTAGAACAGCCTATCGAAACCTTAAGTACAGAATCCCAATTATTTGTGATCAATAATGCAACGCCAGCCCTTCAAAGCGATTGGCAATCTAATCAAATAAAGGTCCTACTACCACAAGAATTTCGTTTGCTGCAAAAAGTCAAAGGCGCTAAAATTCTTTCACAAGATGTTTTTACTAGACTGCCTAAAACAAGTTTTTATCAAGAATGTCCGGATGAATTTTTTTCTGATACTCATTTAACCTTTCAAAAAAGCGGTTTTATTGGCTTTAGTGATTTTTCTATTGATAGTCGCATTTATTATGAACATAGTTATCCTTCAAAAATCTTAAGCCTCCATCTTGTCTATTTTGAACATGATCAATTGCGAATCCATCATTTTCTTTCAAGCGAAGACGCTCCGAGTCAAAAAGATCAGTTCTTTGAACTCATGGCTGAGGTGAGTGATTGGGGGAACAGATTGTATGGTGAGCATGTAACATTTGGGATTGAATTATTACTTGAATCAGTTTCGAAAGAAAAATTTCCTGGTATGGGCGTGATGAGAAAAGCGGCTGTAATGCACCACATGGAACTGATGTCTCGTTACCTTGATCAACATAAATAGGTTAAAGTTGAACTTTCCAGCTTAACTTTAACCTATTTATTCACTCTTGCTCTTCTTGTTTTTCTGAAGCTAGTTTCACCTTCACTTCAAAGGTATTATTGATATTTTGTGCCATTTTCTGTAGATTTTGGAGTAATAAAACGATCCAGCTAAATGCCAACATAAATGATAATAACTCAAATGCTGTCAATGAGAGATAACTCGTCCATTGAAATAGCACAACAACCACAACTAAGGTCGCTGCGATCATATAAGAAATCGACAAAAACTCTTTCGTTACATTCGGCAATAGCCATTTGATCCCTACAATCAAAATAACGATCAAATACACTAAATAACCAGCTACTTGATTGTGAACGCCTTGAAAAGGCCCCGTTTCAGTATAAGGAAATAATCCGACAGCCCCAAGATCTAGCGCTGTTAATGTCAGTAAAACTCTTAAGATCGTCAATCGTTTACTATGGGGGATCGCTTTTTGCAACTCTACAAATAATCCATCAATCAACGCTACCATCAGTAAGGAAGAAAACATCAGCGTTAAATTAAATTGCCAACTACTTTTCGCTTCAATCGTTCCTAAAAAGCTAAAGTTAAATTGCCACCATTGATAATCTTTATTTGTGATCATCGCCAGTAGAACACCACCAATAATCACGAAAATCAATAGATTTGTCAGTTTAGCTGGTGTAATCGACAACGCTGAATAAATCATAAAATAATTGACTAAACCAACAAAAACAAAAAATAGCAGTGTTGCTGTATAACGGTCAAATGTTGCACCAATAAAAACAAGTCCAATCACTTTGAAAAAAACAAGTAATGCAAAAACTAAAATAACAATAAATGACAGTAAAATCGTAGGAAAATTTCGCCAGTAAATATCCTTTGATTTCGTTGTGACTTGAGCTCTTTTTCCTTTAATAAAAAAGAGTAAGAAGCTAAAGACGCCACTTAACACCCCAAATGACAGCACAAAGTTCGCAATTGAATATGCCCCTACTAACGCAATTTGGGTTTTGTCAGTATAAAATAAGTACCCTAAAAATAAAAGGCTGATCACCGTTGTCGGAATCAAAAACCATCTTAATGAAAGGGTTTGATTCCCTGGTGCTTTCTTTTTTGGTTCAATCACTATTTTTTGATCCTTGATACTTACCGTCACTTCATCTTCGTTTTCTAAATGAAATTCTTCTACTATTTTTTCAGGTATCGTTATACTAAATGTATTTTTTCCCACACCCGTTCCCCCTATTCTTAAGTTAACACCTCATAAATATTATAGATTTATTGTGTTTAAAAGCAAGCTATAGACATTCTTTAGACTATTTAATGGCAAAAAATTCTGCTTGTCTTTCAGTATTGTTCGTTTTTATTCACATTAATCGATGATAGAAATTTCGTTTTTTTTATATACTAACGTTAAATAATATTCAAAGGAGCTTTTTATGTTAAAAAAAATCTTAATTTCTTTTTTAGGTCTAATTATTCTATCTGTAGGGGGAATTTTACTCTATAATCATGTTAAACATAAACCTGTTTACGGAATCATTGTGTTAGATAAAGATGAAAAAAGAGTAACTGATGCAATCAATTCACAAAAAGGAGATATCGAGAAGTCCATCGTTGTAAATGGTAAATGGGTAAAAAATTCGAACACCCTTGTTTTAAATACAACTGATGCTAAAAAAATAACAACACTTAATGGCTTTCAAAAAGTAACTAGTAAAAAGAATGAGTATACATTTGACGCAATAAAACAAATTTCTAAAGATGAAGCAACTTTATTTTCAAAAGAGAATGCTCCTTTAATTAAAGATGAAGCAGACAAAGCATTTTCTTCTAAAGTACATGAGTATGTGACATTAGGTGAATCATCCGCCTATGTCAATAGCGTGTTCATCCTCCCAGATAATCAATACAATGAGTTTACTGGTTCACCAATTAGTCTCGGTGTCTTAAAAGTCAAATCAGATGCATCTAAGGTTCTAATCCATTATAATAATGTTGAAATGAATCAACTATACGACGAGAGGTAGAACAGAAGCTTTTTAAATTGATACTACTCTCGCAAAATTTCTAAATAAGATGGAAAAATGAATGACTTTTTTCCATCTTATTTAGTTGAAGAAGGAGAGTAACGTTTAATGCCATTAGTTATTATATCTTGTATTTTTATTATTATCGGGGGCCTTATTTTACTAAAGGAACGTCGCAGCTTTTTTGGAGGCATGTTCTTTGCCTTTGGCGGCTTGTTTCTTATTTTGACTTTATTTGTAGTAGGATTGATAAAAATAAGTGAAATTTCTACAAACAGTTCAGAACTTCTCACTGTTATTTTCTACACGTTATTTCCCTTGATATTTTTAATCGTATGCACCTTTTTTATTTTTAACACACATACGATGCAAACCAAAGAAGGTCGCAGCGTTACCGCAAAACTTTCCGCGCTATTAGGGATCAATCTACTTATTACCGTACCAGCTTTTTTCTATTTATTGTCTATGGGCTCTAGTAAGATTCCGCTCTGGCTTTTTTCAATATTACTTTTTCTATTATTAAGTGATTTGCTCTTTTCTTTTCTGTTCACTTGTTATTTATTTTATTCATGGATGTATCAAATGATTCCAATCAAAAAGAAAGTTGATTACATCATCACCTTAGGTTCTGGTATCAGAAGTGAGGAAGTTCCCCCACTGCTTAAAAGTAGATTGGATAAAGCAATCGAGTATTATCATAAAAATCCAACTGCCAAAATTGTTGTTAGTGGTGGCCAAGGAGCAGATGAACCGGTTTCGGAAGCCTTTGCCATGAAAAAATATTTGCTATCACAGCAAATACCAGATGTTCATATTTTAATGGAGGATCAATCGACAACAACCTTTGAAAATATGGCTTTTTCTAAAAAAATTATTTTTAAAGACTGGGAAAATAAAGAGAAGGCTCCAACGATTCTCTTCTCAACAAATAATTATCATGTTTTGCGAGGAGCCTTATACGCTAGAAAAGCTCATTTAAAAGCAGAAGGCGTGGGTGCCCCAACTGCTCTATATTTTCTTCCAACTGCTCTTATTCGCGAATATATTGCTTTATTAACTCAATATAAGTGGTTTACAGTCTCTATGACCTTAGTTTGTTTAGTATTCATTATTAGGAGTGTATTGCCTATATAACCTTACTAACGATTAACTATTCAATATAATTAGCCTTTTTAAAAAGAGGGTGAAAAAGGCGTTAAGCCCTGAGAAATAAGAAAGTGCTGCCTCTGTTTCCACCGTCTATTCGAATTTTAAGTGACTGGGTTATAGCTCCTAGAGTGATAGCCTAGTCACTTTTTTTCTGCTCATCTTCTTACTTAGCTGTTTTTATTGTTTTCTTCATACAAATACATAACGCATCACCAATAAACTCACCATAATTTGGAATGATGGGATAGCCGTGTCGTTCGTAGAATCGAATAGCACCTGTCATATCTTTTCCCGTTTCTAAAACAGCTTGCTGATAGCCTTTTTCTAGTATATCTGCCTCTAATGCTTGGATGATTTCACTTGCTGCCCCGTTACCGCGGCTCGTTTGTTGTACATACATTCGTTTAATTTCTGGTGTCTGTTCATCCAACAGTTTCCAACAACCGCAGCCAACTGCAACTTGATCATCATAAGCCACAACTGCACATACCATTTCAGCTAAATTGTGATGATTTTGATATCCTTGCGCTACCTCTGTCCCCCATTCTTCATTAAAAAAATGATTTAATTCTTGGATTAAATACAATAAATCTGGATGAGTTGTTGCTACCCGTTCTATTTTGACTGCCATTATGCTGCACCTCCACTTTTTGATGTAATCTTCTGACTCTATTGTACCTATTCTTGTGTTTCAAAGTAAATAAAAATAGAAAACCACTTGTCGTTTTTGCAAGTAGCTTTCTATCATCGTATTGTTTTACAGAGAAGGAAAATTAAACGCTTTCATTCCTTTTTACAAATTATAGTCCACCTAAGCTTGCTAGGTAAAAGTCCAATGTATAAAACCGATAATCGCTTTTAGAGTATTTGGATTTCTTATCTCGTAATTGATCGATCAGTGCTAACCGTTCTGATTCTGCAACTTCTTCCCAATCTTGTTCTCCCGTTCTACAATACAAACGAAACGGCAACTCAACATCCATGTGTACTTCTAGAAAACCTTCTGGTTCTCCTAAACCGTGGTATTCCACATCTGTAATAATTTCGCCTACATAATTTAGATATTTTCCACTCATTTCACACAACCTCCTAATAATTTTTTAGCGCAAAAAAATATTTTTCTTTATAATGAAATTGTACTAAAGTTTCCAATAATAAACAACATATTTTCACTGTTTCTATTTATTAAAAGGAGGCATTAATTGTCCTTGTCATTAAATAGTCTTTTATGCCTAAAGTTTCATTCACTACAGGCTCCCCAATCGCCTTAAAGCCACACTTTTCATAAAATCCCTTTGCACTTGAACGAGCTGAAACATCTACTCTTTCATACCCTTGTTTGCTCAGGTCTTCTAGAAGAAATTCAACCAACTTTTTCCCGTAGCCTTGATTTTGATAGATCGGTTCAACTGCAAAAGCTGTTAGCTGAATCGTTCTGTCCTCTTTTAGATAAGTACTCAGTGTCGCAATAATCTGATGTTCTTTCTCCCAGCCGTAAAAATCATTCTCTTTTTCAATTGTCAGATCTTCCACAAAAATATTTTTACCTAAAGGTAGCCGCAAAACTTTATTTCTAAGTTGAAGGGTTTGTTCATACAAATCTGTCTCTTGACTTTTATACTTTACTACACTCAATTTCTTTCCTCCTTTAGTTCAAAACAATAACACAAACTAGGTTTGGTTCTCTAGCTCTTTTACAAAAAAAGCCGTATAGAAGGGATTTCCTCCTATACAACTCCTTTAATCAACTAGCTGATTCTCTTTTATTTCAGACGCTCAGGCATCATTCCTTCTAAAAATCCCCAAACGCCATTACTGATTCGTAATTCATCTCGATCATAATGAGAAAGTTCTGTTCTTATTAAATGATCTTGTTCATCTAGCACTTTTTGTGCCCAATGTGGATCGATCAATATTGCACGACCAACAGCTGCTAAATCAGCTGTTGCCAATACTTCTTTCGCATCAGCACCTGTTCTGATATCCCCTACACCAATCAGGGGAAGTCGATCATTGATCGTTTCTTTGATATACTCGATAATCGGTTTTCCTTTAAACTCGTCACTAACAGAATGATTTCTATAATTACTCATTGACAAATGTAAATAATCTAACGGTTTATTAGACAATTGATCTACTAAAAATAACGTATCGCTTAAACGAATCCCTGGATTTTCATATTCCTCTGGTGAAAAACGATAACCTACAACAAAGTTCTTGACGCCTGATTGATCAACAACTGCTGTAACACCATCAACCAAGTCATTGATAAATTTAACTCTTTTCTCTAACGATCCGCCCCATTCATCTGTCCGTCTATTAGAATGAGGAGAAAAGAATTGTTGGATCAAATAGGTATTAGCACCATGAATTTCTACACCATCAAAACCTGCTTTGATGGCACGTTCCGTTGCTTGTTTGAAGCTTTCTAAGATTTCGATTATCTCTGCTTCCGTTAACTCTCTTGGCGTTTGTGCACCTGGACGTTCAGCCGCAATAGCACTTGGTGCGACAGGTTGAACTCCATGTAACACTTCAGAATCCGTCATACGACCAGCGTGAAAAATCTGTAGAATCGCTCTTGTGTGATTTTTTTTAATGGCAGCAGCTAATTTAGCAAGGCCGGGAATAAACCGATCGTCATAAACACCTAACTCACCATCCCAGCCTTTACCACCTTCATGAACATTTGCGGCAGCGGTGATAAAAGCCCCTACTTCACCAGTTCGTAAGGCATAGTAGTCAATTTCATCATTTGTTACAACACCATCAAAAAATGACATTTTTGTCGTCATGGGTGCAACAACTAATCTATTTTTTAAGTGCAGTCCTCTTTTAAACGTTAAACCTGTATCTATGTTATTCATCAGTTTTCCTCCTCTTTAACATGCATGCACATGCAACTATTTATATAATAAAGAATAAAAGACTAAAAAGCAACTCTTTAGTCTTTTAAATAAAGTTCTCTTTTAAAATAGCCTCTACTTTATACTCGATCGAGGCCAATAATTTAGCGCCATCATCTGTCAAATCTATGTATACACCACGTTTATCATCCGAGCAAATTTTTCTTTGAATAACATTCGGGGTTCTATCTTCTAGGCGATTGATCAACCGAGACAAGGCACTTTGACTTAAACATAAATAGCTCCCTAAATCATTCAGGCGCATATGACAGCCATTTTGCTTTAATTGATATAATGCATAATATTCACTTGTTGTAAGATGACTATTTTTCTTTAGCATTTCTTCTAAATTTTTTTCCACCATGGACTGCTTTTTTTTATACTCTAGCCATTGTGGTATAAGAGGTGTTTCCATTCCATCATCCCTTATCTCTTATTCTCTGCAACTATTTATATTTTGCTTGTTTTTAGGATAAAAGTCAAAGTTTTAAGAAACTTACAGATAAAAGTAATAAGTTGGGCCAGAAATAACTCCACTAACTAAGAGGGAGTTACCTCTGCGCCGACCGTTTATTCGGATTCCTTGAGGCTGGAACATGACTCGTAGAGTTTTTTCCTAGCTTTTGTTAATTAACGTTCAAAATCCACATAAACCCTACAAAAACAAAGAATAAGCCATACATAATCGGTGATACTTCTTTGCCTCTTTTAGCAGCGATCATTGTGATCGGATAGAAGATAAAACCAAGAGCGATTCCATCAGAAATACTGTAAGTTAAAGGCATACCCAATAAAATTAAGAAAGAAGGAATCGCAATTTCCATTTCTTTCCATTTAATTTGACTAAGTGATTGAGCCATCAAAACACCGACGATAATCAATGCTGGCGCGGTTACTTGAGACGTTACTACTGAAAGTAATGGAGAGAAGAACAAGCCGACAATGAAAAATAGACCTGTCGTTACCGCTGTTAATCCAGAACGTCCACCTACAGCGATTCCTGCTGATGACTCTACATATGCACCCACAGGAGATGTTCCTAAAAGTGATCCTGCCAGCATAGCGGTTGAGTCAGCGGCTAACGCTTTACCAACTCGCGGCATTTTGTTGTCTTTCATAAAACCAGCTTGGTTAGCTAATCCAACAAGAGTTCCAGCTGTATCAAAAAACGTGACTAATAGGAAGGTCAAAACAACTACCCATAATTGTAAAGAGTTGATATCCCCCACATGTTTTAACGCAACTAAAAAGGTTGGTTTAAGACTTGGTGCTGCTGAGACGATTTTATCAGGCGTTTGAATCAAGCCTGTGATCAATCCTAAAATAGTCGTTGCAGTCATTCCAATAAAAATACCTCCTGGAACACGGCGCACTACTAAAATCGCTGTAACAGCTAAACCAAAAATAGTCAGCCAAGTCGATCCAATGTTCAATGGTCCTAAAGCAACTAGTGTTGACTCATTAGAAACAATGATCCCACCTTCACTTAGACCTAGAAACGCGATGAACAGACCGATTCCGCCAGAGATAGCGTATTTTAAATCTGCTGGTATGGCATCAATGATCAATTCACGTAATTTAAATATGGTAATCAAAATAAAAATCAGAGATGCAACAAAAACTCCTGCTAACGCTGTTTCCCAAGGAACACCCATCCCGACACAAACAGAATAAGCAAAAAAGGCATTGATTCCTAGTGCTGGTGCTGTTGCGATCGGATATTTAGCAAAAATTCCCATCAATATACAACCTAAAGCACTAGCTAAAGCTGTTGCAGTAAAAACTGCGCCCTCATCCATTCCTGAAGCCCCTAAAACTGTTGGATTAACAAATAGAATATACGCCATTGAAATAAACGTTGTAAAACCAGCTAGAAATTCACGCTTAACAGTCGTATTTAATTTGTCGATCTCAAAATAAGAAATAATTTTTTCTTTCACCTGATATCCTCCTAAAATTTAAAAGCGTAGCAGGCTCGTTTAGCCTCGACAGAAAAATTGGAAAATAGGTTTGTGACGCTTTTTGTCACAGGCAGATTTTATCTTTTTTCCGAGAGACTAGCCTGTGTAGCTAGCTAAAATATGAACAATAAACTGTTCGTAAAATTGCGATGTATTACTTAAACAACGTGTTCAATCATATAATAAAAAATGGAATAAGTAAATATAAAGGGTACTAACTGTAACCCCTCTACAATATTTAACCTAAATAAAAAAATGACAAGCTTTTTTCATTAAGAAAACCTGCCATTTCACTATTAACAACGATATTATTCTGATAAAGATTCCCCGTCTAACCGTTGATTTAAAAGACGAGAAACTACATAAATCACAAAAATAGCAATCACAGAACCAACTGCTACATCACTCAAAAAATGTGCGCCGATCCGCACTCTAGAAAAAGCAACGAAGCAACCGAATACACTTGCTAAAATCATAATTATCTGGCGTTTCTTTTTCTTCAAAGGATCAACAAAAAGTGGTAAGTATAAAGCTAACCAAGCTTGTTCTGAATGTCCTGAAGGAAATGATTTATGACCATTCGCTCCATTGATACTCCACCAATTTGTGTACTCTGCCCAATTACTTTGCAATTCGTAAGGACGGAATCTACCCCAAAAAGTTTTCATCACATCTACTATGGTATTAGCAGCATAAACTGCCACAATTGCGCCCAAACCAATCAAAACCAAGCCATTCAGTTCCTGCCGATTTTTTCCTTTTAGCCAACGATTACACAACATACAGCCCACCGCAAACGTAAGCACTGAAAGAATAACGAGAGCTGGAAAGAACCAATTTGGAAAACTCATTGCTCCACCACCATCATTATTAGCGGCTCCTAACGGCTGATTCTGTTGACGATTATTTAAGGATGTAACGGTATAAAAAAGCATGATTTTGATCATTTGCCAAATTTGATATAGCCCAGCAATAATAGCAATAAAATAGATACTTCCCTTACCAAATCCTGGTAAATTACTTTGTTTAGCATGATAAATAAAAACTTGAGTAGACATAAACAGAATAATTCCTGGAAAAATCAAGCCATAATTTTGAAAAAATGTGCCAAATAACGATCCTTGATTCATTATTCCCTGACTGATTTGTTTGTCCCAGATACCACCGATCAACAACAATATTCCTAAACATGCAACTATAGACAATTCTCTTTTTTCTTTTATAAAGTTCATTAATGAACCTCCTCTCTATATTAAATTGTAGAAAAGAATTGTTGAGTTGGTGTATGATCCTCGTATAGATTTCGTTAATTTTGAGTAAACCTTTAAATGAATAAAAAAAGGTTCTAGTTATAAACTTCAATGAGCTTTATAACTAGAACCTAAACAACTTTAGCTATGTTCACTTAACAGTCAGCTAGTATCATTATTTTCCTACAATTTCAGCAAAACCATTAATCAAATCAGCATTTTGAGTCTCTTTAAAGTAAATCATGTTTTCCGCATTCCCTTGATTTTGCATTGTCACTAAAACTACAGGTTGACCATTTAAAATTGTAAACAGGTATAGGTGTCTCTCTAATTTATCAGTTGTCGCAATATCTGAGTAGATAGCCACAACATTATACACATTACTAATCGCTCCATTGTCAGACCATTGTAAAATTGCTTGATTCCCCCCAACAGCTATATTATTCCTCGATAATACACTTGGGAAATAATACCCGTACCAATTTGCCTCAAATTCCGGGGAATATTCTATATACGATTGCCCCATCACATCGCCCCAACTTTGCATAAATGTAAGTAGCTCTAATCTTTTTTGGAGATTCCACAGCGTTTTGGGTTCAACCACTGGTGGAGTTGAAGTTTTTTTGTTTCAGAGGGTTCCGTTGTTTCTTTCGTTTGTTCTGATTCTTTTTTACTTTCTACCTGTTCTTTGACTCGTTCCTTATTTATCTTTTCAGTCAATTCTTGACCATATTGTTTAAGAATCTTGGAGCCTTTTTTAGCTCCAGTCAATACTGATAATTCTTTCAATGCCTTAGTATATTCTTTCTCATCTTTTAACGATATTGCTTTTTGGTAAAGTTTCACTTCTTCTACTAGCTGTTTAGCTTCCGCGCTATCTTTATCGTATTCTAACGCTAATTGAAATGCCGCAATTGCTTTGGATATATCTTTATCGACAATCGCTTCTTTTCCTTTGGCCATTGCTGAATCATATTCTGCTTGTTTTTTGTTAGTCGTCGTATTAATAGTTTCACTAATCGTTGAAGTGGTCCCTTTTTCATTTGAGCATCCTATAACCAACAAAACACTTAAAACTAAACTTCCCCCAACCAATATCTTCTTCATCTTCAAACACTCCTTTTATATTTGACTCATTTTCCACTCTCTATTATCCATTATGATTCTCTTTGTGACAAGACTTGTCGCTACTTTTCAAAGAATCAGCTTCTTACTTTCATTCATAAATATATTGATTTTGGCCACACTATTGTTCACACAAATTGTACCAGACTAAAAAACCTGAAATAACTAACGTCGACCGTTAGTTATTTCAGGTTTCAACTTATTTTAATTCAATCCTCTTTTACTTTACTAGCTTTAATTTTGCACATCTCGTTCCGACGAAAACAAGGAAAATAATAATGAACGCCCCCATCGTTGCATCACTAAAAAAATGACAACCTAAAAGAACTCTGCTAATAGCTGTAATCGCACCCCAAGTTACACCAAAAATCAGCAATCTTTTCCGTAATTTGGTATTTTTAGGGCTAGCATACAATGGAAAGAAAAGTGCAAACATACTTTCACAAGAATGGCCTGATGGAAACGACTTATGTCCAGTTGGTCCATTCATTTTGTACCATGGCGTAAAATTATCTTGAACAGCATTTAGCTCGTATGGACGAACACGCCCCCACATAATTTTGATTTCCTCTACACACATGAGATAAACAAATGCCAAGGCAATTCCCAAAATCGCCACACGCATTAAGCGACTAAGCTCTTCTGCGGTTTTATGACTTAACCATTTTTGAATAATCAACGTCGCTACTGCAAAAACAGCTAAACAAATAATAATATTGATAAATGTTGGTAGGGTTGGATTCACTCCCCCATCATTATTAGCTTGACCGATTGGACGATCGTGTTCTAGATTTTGAATCGATGACAAGGTATACTGAATAGCAAATTTCAAATAATACCATATTCCATATAAAGAAAGACCTGTTCCCGCCACAACAATCAAGAACTTAGCAATCACAGGTTGACTCGAGCGAACCGCATGATGCATGATGATTTCCCCACTCATCATGATCACAACACCTACTGGAAAGCAGGCATAGTTTTGTAAAAATGTTGCAATGTATGAATTTTGACTCATCACTGCATTTGAGATTGCTAAGTCCCCAAACGTACCAATCCCAAGTAAAACTACAAATATAGAGATAACAATTGTAATTCTTCTACTATCTGACACTTTTTCCACCATTTCTCATTCCTCCTAAATTTAAAAGCGTAGTAGGCTCGTTCAGCTTTGACTGGAAAATAGGAAATTAAGACTGTGGTGCTTTTCCCACATTCTTAATTTATCTTTTTCCCGAAGAGCTAGCCTACAAAGCTAGATAACATCAAAAGCGTAGTAGGCTCGTTCAATCCCGACTGAAAAATAGGAAATTAGGACTGTGGTGCTTTTTGTCACATTCCTAATTTATCTTTTTTCCGAGGGATTAGCCTACAAAGCTAGATAATATTAAAAGCGTAGTAGGCTCGTTTAGCTCTGACTGGAATAACAAGGCTGACCTTTCCGACTGTTTCCCAAGCCTTCTATCTTTAGCTTTTAAAAATTGCTAAACATAACTCAACGCTCACTGTTTGCTCATGATGCTAACTAATATTAAATCATTCACAAATAGTAGTTTACCATTCAACACCACTAATTACCATATATTTTGTTATTAATTATTTACAATATATAAACAAAACAATATTTAATTCGTCAAAAAGAACCACAGATCTAACTCTTCTCTGTGGTTCCTATATTTACCTTTTAAAATGAAACTATTAGTGAACTGATTTTAAGATTATTCTCTCCTATTTACCTTCCCCATTTTTGATTTGGTTTAACGCAAAAATCATTATCGGTAAGTAATTAAAAACAAAACTCACTCTCTGACATAGTCCAATTTGATTTAGTATAGGTAATTGATTGATACCAGGAATTCGAGCCAACCCGTAAACTCCAGCAATAATGAAACTAATGAACAACAATATTAAATAAAGTCTGCTGTAAGTTTCTTCTTTTTGTTTTTCATATATCAAATATAAAAAAAGGGGGAAAAGTAAAAAGCCAGCATAACCTAAGCCAGAACCAATATTGTGGATCCAGGTAGAAACATTCCAATTTGCTTGCTCAGTATCAATGCTAAATAACCCAGTAAAAATGCAATCCCCCACACCATATAATCCAATTGTTAAAGTCAATAAACCCGCTAAAGTCTTTGACGTACTCTCAAAAAGTTTATAAATAGCAGGCATCGCCAAAACAAAAAATAGACCAGAGACTACAGACCAAATCAAAAATGCTTTTCGAACTGGACTATCTACATCCCCAAATACGCTGATCACCATTGTCATTTGATTCACTTTAGGGTAAAAGAGCCCTAGAATATAAGGGGTTAAAAAATCACTTATTACACCTAAGAACAGAAAGTAAAAACCATATTTTTTAAGAACATTCATATTTCTTCCCTCCTGAACCAATGATCTCTAGCAATTCTGTTAGTCTAATCAGGTTTCTTTACGCTACTATGTCTTTCAAAATATGTTTAACATCTAGCTGAGCATACTCCTTTTTTTCAATTACTTTTACAGGTATGTTAGGGAATTTATGCTTGATTTCCTCTTTGGCGTAGTGAAGTTCTGGACATAATAAAATGTAGTCAGCTTCTCTGCCTTTTTCATCTATTTTAGACACGCTATACGCTTGAGCCGTTACATTTATATTGCGATCTCTTGCTAGGTTATTCATTTTCGTCACCAATAAACCTGTATACATTTCATAATCTGTCATCATCCCTGTAATCCCAAATAGTACGATTTTTTGAGGATTTCCCATTTTTTTTGACGTCTTCTCATTCTTAACTTTGTTATCATTCTCCATACTTTTTCTACCTTCTTTTTTTGAAAAAAGAGAGCTAAAAAATGATTGTTTAGTATTTCCTAAAATAGTATCGGTTGAAATGTTAAAATACTTGCTGAGCTTTACCAACGTATCCAAATCTGGGTAGCTTTTATTCCGTTCCCATTTCGAAACGGCTTGAGGCGTAACATTCAGAAACTCGGCTAACTCTTTTTGAGTCATTTTTTTTGATTCTCTTAATTCTTTTATTTTGTTTCCAATCTCTACCACCAGCATAACCTCCTAGATTAACGTTGGGCAAACAGCTATCCGTTGAATACGTGATACCCCCGCCTCAACTATTAGTTGAATTCACAAATGTGATGCTCCATAGACTTATTATAGCAACAAAACCTTAAAAAAAATATTCCAACTACATAAAATATAGGTTAATAGGTTGTTGCTTTTTTCAGCTATACTCTTTTTAATTTCCATACTAATCTCTTTACCTATTAAAAAGAATGAAAAAACTACTTTTACTTCCATAGGTAATCGCTTTCAATTATAATACAAATAGCATCAAAATATGAAACATATTTCATTAGGGGGCAACAACTATGGCAAATTTTGACATTCCAACAATGCGCAATCAAATAAGAGAACATGATGAAAAACGAGATGCTGGTTTGACTGAACCAGATACTCTAGAAATAATCAAAGACTTATCTTACGGTCCATACGGTATTGAAAATACGTTTGATATTTATTATCCTAAAGGGACCACTACCTGTTTACCCACGATCATCAATATTCATGGTGGTGGATTCTTCTATGGCGACAAAGAACTTTATCGTTTTTATACTATGTATTTGGCAACACAAGGCTTTACCGTAGTGAATTTCAATTATCGTTTGGCACCTGATCATCAATATCCTGCTCCATTGGAAGATACGAATGCTTTGATGAATTGGTTGATTGAACACGGACAAAGCTACTACATTGATTTAGAGCATCTCTTTTTAGTTGGTGATAGTGCTGGCGCTCAACTGGCAGAACAATATGCTACGCTAACAAGTAACTCAGCTTATGCACAAAACTTTCCGTTTAAAGTTGCTGCCATCCAGTTTAAGGCAGTCGCTTTGAACTGTGGCGCTTATTTCATTGGAGAAAATGGTGCTATTAATCAAGACTTTCCCTTTTACTTTGGTGAAACAATCACGCCCACACTGGAGAGTCAGTTTCCAGTAGAGCGTTATATCACAGACAGTTTCCCACCAACTTTTGTTACAACCGCTACACACGATATGTTAAAAGATCTTGCCCAGCCATTGGTAGCGTTATTGCAGTCTAGAGGCGTTGAAACAACTTACCGTCTTTACGCAAATCAAGATCATTCCGAGCTCGGACATGTCTTTCATTTGAATCAAAAAAGTGATATTGCAAGACAGTGTAATAATGATGAACTTGCTTTTTTCAACGATTTCCTTTAAGAATAATTGATACGTATTTTATTAAAAAAGTAAGGATTATCCGTATGATCATGATCATACGGATAATCCTTACTTTATTTTTACGGTGTTGCACTTACTTGCCATAAAATCGAGGCTTTATAGTCCCCTTTTTGAATGATCTCGTTAGCATAGACATTCAATTGTAATCCTGTAGTATTAGTATCCCAGTTCTTACTAATATTATATTCTCCTAATGGTGAAGCCGCGCCAGTTTCAATGGGCTGTGCCTCTCCTTCATATAACATTACTTTTGATCCTTTACTGGTTTTATACCACAGCGCTCTTGGAAGAACTTCACTTGGGCTTTCTTCACTGGTTAAAGGTTTTTCTAGTGTTGCCGTCAGTGTCCATGGTGTTTTCTTATGACGATTGTCGCCAATAATCAGCGGAGCATCATACTTAGGTTGTTCTTCTTTGATGAATGATTTTGATAGATATTTATCGCCGAACGTTAAGTTTGATGGGAATGACTCAATAAACAAGCGACCACTAAATTTATAGGCTATTGTTTGCACTTCATCTGTCACTTCAACAATCTCAGATGGTAGGGGTTCTAGCAATACATACTTTTTCTTTAACGTTTCGATCGTATCTTGAATTGCTTTTTCTTGTGCTAAATTAATTTCAGTTCCTATTTCTTGCGTAAAAACTATATCTTTAGCTATTTTGCTAGGGGGTGTCCCATCATCTATAAAGGTAACGATTACTTGTGATTCCGTTACTATTTGTGTTTTGGTAGGTGGATCTGTTGAAATGTCCACTGTACCATCTACTAGATAGTCTGCTTTAAGGTTCACTGTTTGGCTTATAAGATCGCCTACTGGTTTAGAAACAATTGTTGCATCAAATTCAATGGTTGACTCATGATTATAAGCGATCCCCTCTGCTGGTGGTATTGCAGTTATATTGCGACTTATTTGATCATAAGTAACAGAAGCATTGGGAATCTCTACATTATCTTTCGTTTTCCATGTAAAGTTTGTCGGATTTTCTAGATTCATATCTAGTAACTCCGTAATATTTAGTGAACGATAGTTTCTAGTTGAATGATACCTAAATACGTACTCAGCTGGTGAGGTTTCATTGAATATCACCGGATAGCTTTCTATTCCATCACTTAGCGCATAGCCAGGTATTACTTTCGCTTTCACTGAGTAATTTGGAAGATACTTATCTCTCCCCAAATAGATTTCATCAACTGAGATCGATTGATCATTCTCATCAACATAGCGAACTTTCTTTTGAACCAGATTGTCCATAGTTGCTTTAAACCCACTTAATCGAATCACAATATCATCACCAGCAACTGTTCCGGTTGCATTTGAAGAGGCTGTTACACCAACATTATCAAAGCCTTCCAGAGCTGGTATCTCGCTGAAATCATAACTTGTTCCGTTTTTCCATTCGTGGATACTATCTGTACTGATCTTTTGACCCTGATCGTTAAAATATTCAATGGATATTATACTTGAGCCCAAATCTTTCGTGGCTTCTTGAACAGATCCAACATCAATTTTATAATGTAGGCTTTCACCAGGTTGAGCTTTGGCTTTGTCTACTGATTGTTCGAGTGTTACCTCAGGCACTATTTTCTCATACACATACTCTACGTTCTGTTCTGTATTTGAAAAAATCGCTTCCCTATCAACTGATTGAGGCATTTTCAAATTATATCCTTCGATAGTTGGTGCACTAAAGTTGATTTTCTCTCCCAAAAACCCTAATTTAGTTTGGGAAGCTTGTAAGTTTTTTCCAGCTTCATTTTTGTAGTGTATAGTGGCTTTTTTCAAATTTACATGTCCAAAAGCAATATTTGAGGTTACTTCTTTCATTACACCGGAATCAACTCCGCCAGCATTGCTGTATTTTAGTTTCATCTGGAAAGGAATCGTTAATTGTCCGGTTGCGTTATTCTGATATTTCTTGTATGCATTACTCGTTTTATTAAGTGTCGTTTTAACATCCACGCGTAACTGTTCCGTTTTATCAACTAGGGTAGCTGTATACTCTGGCTTAGCTACGACTGTAAATTTTTGCGGATTCTTAGAATCTTTTACTGTGATAAAACTTGTAGAAATATTCTGATCCTCTCGATTATAAATCTGAATATCTGAACTGCTAAAGGTCAGACTATCATCAATGGTCCCTTCAAATGCAAGAGATAATAAATTTCCTAGTGATGACCGATACGGTATGGGTTGAATCAGTGATGTTGTAATTACTTCATCCTCTAAGTTTCCATCCACATCTGAAACAAGACTGGGTGTTTCTAGCTCAAACATTGCTTCTGGCACCTCTACTTGCGATATATTGATTCCTGTACCGCCAGTGTAATACTGTATATCTAGAGAATCCACATCGCTATACCCTATGGTGAAAAAACGTGTAAAATCATCGTCAGCCACATTTGAATCCTCTGGTGAAATCATCGTTACCTGTTCAGACGTGAAAATGGCTGTGTCCGTTAAAATTCCATTATCATTTCTCGCTGAAATATAATCAAACTTTCCACTACCAGTAGGTGTTACTTTCATCCATTCGGTATAATCAATATCATTAAAGGTCACATGCCCTGAATCCATTTTAACTGGCTCCCCAGACTCGTGATCAATAAAACTCATCCTAAAGATAGGCTCAGTATTCTTTGAAGTTGCTACAGCAAATGCTAGATGAATTGTCCCTCCACCTGTTGGTACAGTTCTTGATACTCCTACCGAAATTGTTTCAGTTGTAGATTTCACGGGACCTGTATCCACATATTCTAATTTAAGATCAAGCCAACGACCATTTTTGATTCCCATATGGGTACCGAGTAAATAGTACCCAACATCTGTTTGTTTAAGACTATCAAGTGGTGGCCATGATCCAGGCTTTATAAGTTGTTCGGCGCTTCCAGGTCTTTTTCTATATAACTCTGTTAAAGAAGTAATTTTTGGCTGAAACGAATACTTATTAGGAAAACTCTCAGCTACACCAGAAATCATAGATTTATACAAATCTGGTCGTGTCGGTCCAAAAGTAGCAAGTGGTGCACTTGGTTTTGCCCCCCAAACAGCTCTCGACTCTGGTTTTAGAGGAGATTCCTTTTCTATTTTCTTCTCAGACTCATCTTTTACTACAGACGTTTCTTTCACTGGTTCTTCCTTCGCCTTGATACTATTATTGTTTGAAAAAACGCCCCAGCTTATCAATAGAAGGGAACTTGCTAAACCACTCCATAATATTTTTTTCATTTTTTCTCCTCCTTTCTTTATTTATATAAAAATCTTCACTTTTACAAAAAATGAAGACTTTTTTTATTTCAACTTTCAACTACTTTTCTTTAAAAAGTAATTGAAAAGAGAAAACAATTTTCTATTGGGGAAGCACTTCCTCATAATATACATTTTAAAAATTATTTCTCCCTATCCTTACATCTTTTTATAATAAAACCACTCAGTATACTGAATAATAGAACGAGTATTATAATGATTAACCAATATTTAAATCCAGAATCCGATTCGTTCATTAGTTGTTTATTGATCTGTTCTGCTTCAACTTTTGACAAGGTAAAATTTTTCACCCAGTTCCAATTTCCACCATTTTTTGTGGTGATTTTAACATTCGCTGTATACTCACCAGAATTTACCTTTTGATTATTTAATGGAATTGGCAGATTCATCATAGTATTGGGGGCCATCCGCATATCTTCTTTTTTCAATTCAAAAGAGTTCTTACTCTTATCTTTTTCAGTAATGTTAATATCGGCAATCATTTTTTCTACAAAAATACTTTCCGTATTTGAGATATTCGCAAAAACTGTATAACTGCCATCCTTTAATTTCAGTGAGACATTATTTAATTTCAGTTTTGGTTTTATTTTTTGAGTATCCGATTCGCTCAATAATACGCCAATTAAAAAAGCAAATTTGTTCACGATCGTCCCTTGGGTATTTTGAGCCTGTTGGGTTTTCACAACTGGTTTCAACTGAATTCCACCTGCAATATACCCATCAAAATGTGCTATTGGGCTATTGATTACAAAAGTTACACTCTCACTGCTTTTTGGCGGTACAGTTATTTCAGAAGGTCCACTCATGATTTCTGCTAGATTATACTTTAACGAAGGATCTTCTTTTAATTCGCTTGGCCCATATTCAATGACACCATTTCCATTTGTTTTTGCGCTATTTAATTCAATATCCACCTTCACAGCTTGATCCGATGTATTGTTTAACTTTAGCTGAACTTCTTGTTTTTCTCTTGGATTTATTAAAAGATCATAATATCCAAGGGTTTTATCTTTTTGATTCTCAGGTAATATTAACTCATAAGAAAAATATTTAATTGCATCTGCTATACTTTCATTAGCATTCCCTAGCAGTGGATAAGACAAAGTGAAAAATAGAGAAAGAGCAATCGCGTATATTATTTTTTTTCTCATTTGTACTAAACCTCTTCGTTTCTTTTCTCGTTTTTTCATGAACAACTTATAACAATAACTCTCTACACAATCTATATTTATACTTTTTTTATTTTTTAATTAATTAGTGTGTGTTTTAGTTACCTACTAAATCATCTAAAGTCCATGTTACTGTACCAGTAAATGACTCGCCTGCTGCGTTATCTTTTTTAGCATCTGCTACAACTAATTTTGTATCTTTAATTAGCGTTGCAACCCCGCCTTTAGTACCATTGGCTTTTTCTTTACCCAAGATTGTTTTACTTGTAGTGTCACCAGCTACTAGTTCGATAGATTTGCTTGCGCCATCGCCTAATTTGATACCAGCATCTTCTAATTTACCTAATACACCTGAAGTATTAGGATCATTTACAATATAATCGTTTTTATCATTAAGTACAGTTGGATCATCAGTGATTCTATACGATTGACCATCACCTAAATTAAATGTTAATTTAGATGCTAACGTTTTAGAACCGCTAACAGATGTTAATTTAGACATTTTAGCTGATAATTCCCAACCAGTTAATGCATCATCTGCTCTGTCATCATTTACAACTACGTATTGGTTACCTTCTACAATATTACTGAATGTCGCTGAGTTCCCCACAGCTTTTTGCTCCCCAAATTCGAAAGCTGCTGGTTTCCATACAAGAGATAAGTTATCCTTGTAAGGTATGTTTTTCCCTGGATCATTTGGTCCATCAGATTTAAAACTTACCCCTACATCAGTTTGATCATCAAAAGTTTTTGCATCTGCTGAAGTAGCAAATAACATCAATGCTGCTGATGACAATAAAGTAATCATTAGTGTTTTTTTCATTTTTATACCATCCTTAGTTTTGATCGTATAAATATAGATTGGTGACAGTTACTGTTATAAGTTGTTCATTTTATTATTGTAAAAGCTCGATTTGATCTCTTAATAGGACAAACAGATAGGCAATCAACCCTAAGCTAGTTAATGTAATAAATAGCAAAGCAAAGTTTAATCCTAAAATCTGTTTCTTTTTCCTTAATTTTTTAACTAGAAAAACATCTCTAGATAGCGTCATTAGAAAAAAGACTAATGATACAATTGCAACGCCACCTAATATAAACAGCCATAAATAATCAATCATCTATTTTTCACTCCCATGATAGTCTTAACATAATATTTTTCAAACTATAAACGCCAACAAAAATAATAATTATAGAACAGCCAAGGATTGTCCAAATCAGTGAAGTAATTAAGTCACCTGTAGAAGGTAACTTTCCACTCCTCTGTATTGGAGCATCTACGATAGGCAATGTGGGTGCTTTAATAATAGGAATTTCCGGTTCTACATTTTCTCCTTTTAAAAAAGTAATGCCCAGCTCTGTTTCGTCTGCTTTACTGGCAGCTTCCACCTTGTCTGCGTATAATGCTCCAAATCCAACAATCAGAAAAAATAGTAGTACTACATATTTTTTCATCTACATTATCTCCTCTCTTTTTTCTTCTTTTTACGCTTTTTACGTCTAATTTTCCAGGTTGTTTCCATTTTCTTTCTTCTAATCAGAATAAAGAATACAATAGCGACTAAAGCGACCATCAGCACAATCGTTCCAACTTTGATCCAAATCGGCGTAATGATGTTAAAACTACTTTCTTCGTTCATCTTTTTGGCCTGGTCACCAGTGATCGTAAAATCTTTTTCAAATTGCCAATCAGAATACCCATTGTTTGCATTCATTACTATCGTGTATGTTCCCGCTTTGACAGCACCTGTTCCCCAATCTATCTCAAATTCAAAATGACTATTAGGTGCTACTGAATAATTTGTTACGTTCTTTTTCTTTAAAATAGTTTGTTTATCTTTTTCTTTTACTTCTGCTGTTATCTCTAAATCACCAAGAATCTTGGGTTCTGGATTTTGTAATGTCGCTAAAATCATTTTTTTCCCAAGTTTAAGTGTTGATTTCGCCTCTAGTAAATTTAGTGTTTTTGCGTCTCTATAATCATCTCCAGTTTCTGAGGTGATCAATCCTATTCTGTATGAAAATTTACTTGATACTTGCTCTTTACTTTCAGCATCATCGAGTTCAAAAACTAGGGCACCCATTTTTACACCTGTATAATTTTCATTTGGCGGCATTAGTTTGAAGGTTGCTTCTTTCTCCTCGTAATTTTCAACAGTTATGCTAGGCGTTTCAACTTCCACAATAGATGAAATTGGTTGAACTAATGTCGGATCTAGCACTTTCTCGTCCTCAGTATATTCAATCGTCCCGCCATCTCCTGTATAAGCATTTGTCGTATATACTTTGATTTTGATTGGCTCTTTTTGTGTACTTCTGACATTTACTTTCAATACCTGCTCTTGTCCTGGAACAGTTTGAATATAAAAATAACTTTTTTCTGGATCAATTTGTTTCCCGTTGTGTACTGCTGAAACCGAATAGCCTAAATTGGATGATTCTCCTTTAGCTAGTGCTTGGTCAGGATATGAACAAAGGAACAAACTCATAAACAAAACGAAATATATAAATTTATTTGTTTTCATCTAAATTTTGATTACTCCTTACTGTAAAAGTTTTGACTACTATTTATTTATCGTTTCTACATAGATATCTACATAATACTTACCGTCTGCAGCAACGTAAGTTTCTTCGTCTAACATGATTTTTTCTTCTTGCCATTTACTAAAAAATAACTCTATTGCGCTTTGGGCTTCTTCCTTTGTTTCAAAAGGACCCTTCACTTCAATAACGTCGCCTTCTTCAAAATCAAATTTTTCTCTAGCTGAACTTAATTTTGAAAAAATAAAGATGATATAAACTAAACTCGAAGCTAAAATTAGAATAGTCGCAAAGATGAAACCACAGATATTAATCAGTAAAAACAAACTACATAACAAATTCAGGTATAAAAACACTGAAAGAACTTTATGTTTTTGCTGTTCTTTTTTATTTATAAAGAATAGCAAGCAGTTAAAAAAGAGTGTACAAGTTATCAAAAGAAAGCTTAGAATAAAATAGATAAATACCTCATTCCAATTATTATTCAAAAAAGATAACATCTGAATAAATAGCGATAACCGCTTGTCTATATAAAAATAGGATTCTTGATAAAAAGAGTAAAATTTTAATAAATAGATTATCCATGCTCCAGCAATGATGCCTTCTATAAGATAGACATAGCCTAACTTCGATTCTTTATTGGCTATTTCGCCCATTATTGACTCCAACCCCTTTATTTTTTAGACGTTTTTTTAATATTCTCTAATTTGATCATATAGCCTTTTGAACGCACCGTTTTTATAAACTCTGATCCTACGTCATGTCGTTCCAGTTTTTTCCGCACGTGAAAAACAATATTGGCGACGCGATAGTTTTCTTCTTTATATGGGCTATTCCATAGGTTTTCATGTATTTCTTGGTAATTAAATGCTTTTCCTGGATAACTGTACAATAATTCGAGTAAGCGATATTCTAGCCTAGTCAATTCAACTTCGACTTCTTTCTCACCTATAAACACAATCAAACTGTGATTTGTAGGATCCATCTCAAGTTTTTCTCCGATTGTACTGATTTGATTGGCGTTCTTTTTTCCTCCAACCACAGCTCGTTGTGTTTTTCTCTGTTCATCTTGACGTGATAGAAAATTCTTTAAATATAAGAGTAACTCTTCTGGAAAGCTTTCTTGATCAAAATTCCCATCTACTCCCAGTTGTAGATATACTTGTCGATTGATTAATGTTGATTTCCCAGATAAAACCCATATGTAAACATTCGTTTGTTGTTTGATTTGTAAGATAGTAGAACAAACACTACTAATTGCTCCTTCGTGTACTTCCTCGATCAATAACCCGTCATATGTATGAAGCTTTTCAAAATTTGGAACTTCTTTAAGGTGATCGAGTTGACAATTTATTTTTTCAAATGCTTTATACACGTCAGGTGAAGGCGTCATCGTGGATGCCAGTATACCTATACGATACATGTCAACTTCCTCCTAATTCATTTGATTTATTTTATGTTTCTATCGAAGTGTTATTAGCGTTTCTTTTGTAAAAATTCCATTTATCTATTAAAATGAAAAATAATCTTTCTGATTCAACCTTACCTGTTTCAGCTAAGAACAGGTAAGTAGCGCCGTTTTCTTGATAGAATCCTTTTCTCAAAACAAACGACGGCTCTGCTGACGGTGAATAGAAAAAAGGCAAAAAAAAAAGCCGCTTTTAGTTTCCCTTGCAAAGCTAAAAGGAAAATCTAGCAGATTAAATAACTTTAGTTATATAAAATGTACAGTCCAACCCCCAGAGCAAAATTAACAGTCAATTTTAACTCAGGGGTTCTATCAAATTAACGATTTCTTTACTATTCTACTAAAATGCAGAAACTTGGTCGATTGCTTCTCTTTCTTGTGCAAGGAGAGAATGTGTATAGACATCCAGTGTCATTTTTATAGAACGATGTCCTAATAAAGCACTAATTGTCGCGATATTCACTCCTGCTTCTAAACAACGCGTCGCAAACGTATGGCGTAAAGTGTGAAAGGTCACGTCTGACAATCCCGCCTCCTGGCTCATTTGCTTAAATTGGTAACGAACTACTCTAGGTTCAACACTTTTTTCAGTATTGCTTAAAATATAAGCCTCTTTTGAAGAATGTTTTTGTTGCCATAACAGATGATACAAGCGTTTAGATAAGGGGATCACACGAGTAGACGATCTGGTTTTAGGTAAGCCTTCTACTATCTGACTCTTTCCATTATTATCTGTTAACCGCTGTAACGTACGGTTAACATGAACTTCTCGTCTTTCCCAATCAATATCAGACCATTTTAGCCCGCTAATTTCGCCTATTCTCATGCCAGTTTCTAAGGCAATTAATACAGCTAAGCCATTAGTAGACGAATTTGCGACTTGTTTTAGACGCTTTTGTTCGCCAGTAGTCAAGGCTTTAGAAACTCGTTTTCCCATTTTGGGTAAGCGAACGGTATCAACTGGATTTTTAGGAATCAGTTCATTTTCTTGTGCTGCACATAGGCAAGTATGAAAAACACGAAAAACAGCATGAACAGACGCATCAGAAAGCTTTTCTTCTAATTGATCACTTAAAGTTTGAACGTCTTCTTTTTTTAGCTCAGTTAATTTTATCTCTCCAAGCTGTGGAAATACGTGCACAGATAATTTACTTTTGTAACTTACATAAGTACTCAACTTAACTGTTGGTAATACAAATGTTTCCAACCAATAAGCAGCCCATTCTTGTACTGTTCCACTATAAGAATAGATGATCTGTTCTTGATAATAAGGAAGTTGAGATTTGATAAGAGTCAATTTTTGTTTGACATCATAATATTTTTTACCATAAACATACCCATAATGAATTGATCCATTTAGTTTTCTCCCTTTAATGTAACGACCTTCCCAACGGCCATCTTTTCGTTTATAGATATTTTCTCCTCTTCGTGACATCCATTTTCCCTACTTTCAGTTGACGGCGAATTTGACGGCGAATAGAATTGTTTGTTTTTTCCACCATATATTCTTTTAAAATTCAGCTTTTCTTTTGATTTTGGTTAGTTTTTATTTTAAATATAATAAATAGAAATAAGTTATTTAGTACATTAAAACAAGTTGAATAGGATAAAAAAACGTGTTGACATCTTGATAAACAACAGTTATCATGATTACAGAAAGTTATTTAAGTTTAATAAATCTACTATCCTACCTGTTCTTAGCTGAAACAGGTAGTTTTTTTATACATTATTACAGTTCTAAAAATAGTTCATTTTTTCACAATTCTGATGTTAGAAAATAATTTGACCAATAATTCACATGTTTTCCCCACATATTTTGATTCAATTCCCATGTAGATTTGACTCTACTTTTCCCGTTTTTTATCTAAACTATCTCAAACGAACTTTTTTTCATATCTCTATTATACGGTTTTTCCATCCAGTTATTATCCTATCAATTTACTTATAGATATAAAAAAAAGATGAAATAACAATTCTTATAATAATATATATTTTTTTATTGTTCTTATTTTAATAAGTCTTTTTTTAGGACAGAAAAATAGAATAGTGCTTCGAAACCCTAATAAACAGAGACGTTCAAACTGAAACAACTAATTCAATAAATAGAATAAAAAAGTATAATTGACAATAGAACTGAAAAAAATAGCTCTTTTGATCCGAATTAAAAAAAATAAAAATGAGAGTAGCTGGTCAGCACAAAAAGCCCAATCACTGTATTCGTTGATTGGGCTTTTACTATTGCGTCCTATATTTTATTTAAAAGAAAGGATAAACCTTTGTGCATAGAAAATAGTTTTATCTACGCATTTCTGTTTAAACTATCACTTTGTGATAGTTTAAGTAAATACACTCAATAATAAACTTCGTCTAAAAATAACCCTTGGGCAGGCACTGTGATTCCAGCCTCACTTCTGATTTTACTTTCAAATACCTCATCGATCACTTCTAACTTCAATGTTCCAGCACCTATTTCTAAAATTGTCCCCATAAGGATTCTGACCATTTTATGCAAGAAGCCATCTCCAATAAAGGTAAAATGAAGCAGCCTCCCTTCTTTTTGAATTGCTAGTTCTTTGATCGTTCGAGTCGTTGACTTTTTCGTCTTTTTAAGAGAAGAAAAGCCAATAAAATCATGCGTTCCAATCAGTTTCTGGCAAGCTTCGTTCATTAACTCAACATCAAGTTTTTCAGAATAGTGAAAACTATAGTTACGCTCAAAGGCTGACGGAATCAAATCGTTCCAGACATAATAGCTGTATTTTTTCCCTTTTGCATTATACCGAGCATGAAATCGATCAGGAACCTCTTCAACCTTTTTTACAACAATATCTTGTGGAAGATAGCGATTTAGAAATTCAATCATCTCTACTCGTTCCATTTTACTCTCTGTTTTGAAATTCGCAATTTGGTTTCTAGCATGAGTTCCAGCATCCGTTCGACCAGAACCGATGATTTCAATTTTTGAGCGTGTCATTTGAGTTAAGATATTTTCAATTTTCCCTTGAATCGTTTTATCTGAATCACCAAGTCTTTGCCAACCAAGATACCTAGTCCCATCATACTCGATCGTTAATCTGATATTTCTCATATTGTTTTGTTTACTCCTCTTAAAATACATTTTTTTCGTTGATTATACTCGTTTGCTTTTCTATTATAACAGTATTCCTATATATGATGAAGTGGAGTCAATTTAAATTCTAACGAATAGGACTTTATTGTAGCAAGGGAATCATTCCGATTTATCGCTCTTTTCCTACCTATTTCGTAGCACCAGCACTGCTTGACATTCTATTCATGTTCCTCTATATTGAACATAGACAGTTATCTATGTTCAGGAGGAATAGATATGGATTACGAAAAAATTTCATTGGTACTCAAAGCGATGGCTGATCCAAAACGTATGAAAATAATTGATTTACTTTCTTACAGCAGCATGTGTGCTTGTGACGTATTAAAACATTTTGATTTTACGCAACCCACACTTTCTCATCACATGAAGGTCCTAGAAAGTGCCGGAATTGTGTCTGTCAGCAAACAAGGTCAGTGGCATCACTACACTTTAAAAGAAGACTTTGTCAAAGAATTTATGCGCTCGATGGTGCAATTGCTTTCTGATAGTGGAGAAGATTGTCTTTGCCAAAACAATAAAGAAACAAAAGGAGATCATGATTAAATGACGTATGCACTTGAAATAACGGATTTAAAAAAAGTCTATGGTAGTGGGGTTGAGGCTCTTAAAGGGATCGACTTAGTCGTAGAAGAAGGTGACTTTTACGCTCTTTTAGGACCAAATGGAGCAGGTAAATCAACAACAATCGGGATCATTACTTCCCTTGTCAACAAAACCTCCGGGAAAGTAAAGGTTTTTGGTTACGATTTGGACACTGATTTAGTTATGGCTAAACAACAGATTGGTCTGGTTCCACAAGAGTTTAACTTTAACCCATTTGAAACAGTCGAGCAAATTGTTGTCAATCAAGCTGGTTACTATGGTGTTTCAAAAAAAGAAGCCTTGAAACGCAGCGAGAAATATCTGAAACAGTCGGATCTCTGGGAAAAACGCAACGTCCGTGCCAGAATGCTTTCAGGCGGAATGAAGCGTAGATTGATGATTGCACGTGCTTTGATGCATGAGCCTCGTCTACTTATTTTAGATGAACCTACAGCCGGAGTTGATATTGAACTAAGACGGGAAATGTGGGATTTTCTAAGAGAGTTGAATGAAAACGGCACAACAATTATTCTGACAACTCATTATTTAGAAGAAGCTGAGATGCTTTGCCGAAATATTGGTATTATTCAATCAGGGCAGCTGATTGAAAATACGAGCATGAAAACATTACTGTCAAAACTACAGTTTGAGACATTTATCTTTGATTTAGCACCTTTCGACAAAGAACCCGAAATTATTGGTTATACGTCCAACTTCGAAGATAAACAAACACTTGAAGTGGAGATTGAACGTAATCAAGGCTTGAATGGTTTGTTTGAACAACTCACAAAACAAGGCATTCAAGTGCTTTCCATGCGCAATAAATCCAACCGATTAGAAGAACTGTTTCTAAAAATCACAGAAGAAAAACATCCAATGGATGCCAGTTCCACTTTCCAAGTATAAGCTAGTGGAATGGTATACGGCATAAGCATCAAGATTGATTTTTCTTTTGAAAAATCAATACTTTTATACGAATAAGGAGAATGAACATGTTTAAGTTATATTTCACCGCTTTAAGAAGCCTTGCAGTCAAAGAAACGAATCGTTATCTACGGATTTGGGTGCAAACCTTAGTACCACCAGTCATTACCACTTCACTCTATTTTGTTATTTTTGGAAATCTGATCGGCGGACGAATCGGACAGATGGAAGGATTTTCTTATATGGAATTTATTGTTCCAGGTCTGATCATGATGTCTGTTATCACCAGTTCTTATGCGAATGTTTCTTCTTCATTTTTCTCACAGAAGTTCCAGAAAAATATTGAAGAATTACTCGTTGCGCCAGTGCCAACCCACATTATTATTTGGGGATTTGTCTTTGGCGGCTTGGGCAGAAGTGTTCTAGTTGGGACACTTGTAACCATCATTTCGTTATTCTTCGTGCCACTTCATGTTTATTCTTGGTCGATTGTGATTATTACCCTTCTTATGACCGCTATTTTATTTTCATTAGCTGGTTTATTAAATGGGATATTTGCCCAATCTTTTGATGATGTCTCTATCGTTCCAACATTTGTTTTGCAACCATTAACCTATCTTGGTGGTGTCTTTTACGCAATCTCAATGTTACCACCGATTTGGCAAGCCATCTCTAAAGTCAATCCGATCGTCTATATGATTTCGGGCTTTAGATATGGTTTCCTCGGTACGATCGATGTCCCGATCATTTTGTCTCTAGTTATTTTGATTCTCTTTATCTCTGTGCTTTATGCAGTTTGTTGGTATTTGATTGATAGAGGCCGCGGGTTGAGAAGTTGATGATGATTTATATGAACATTTTTAAATTATATTCCTGAGTATGGGACGCTAGTTAGAAGAAATTTTCTAACTAGCGTCCCATACAATGTTTATTTTTTAGATCGCTTTTTATTAGCAACCCACCCGCCTACTATTGCTACAGTAGCACAGGAAAAAACGATTAATAAAGTTGACATTATTACACCTTCTTATAGAAATATCTATTACATTATCCTTACCTTACAACACAAAAACCTCAAAGTAAATACATCGAAAGTCCTACCGCTAATCGTGCTTAAATGATTATAATGAGGAAACTGGTTTCAATATCAGAGCCTGTTTCGTTCTAGCATTTCAATTTGCGTAGGAAAAATGTGAAAAAATAAGTATCTAGGATATAACTCGGCGAGTTATATCCTAGATACTTATTTTCTTTTAGAAAACGCACACTTTATTGTGCCTCCCCTTATTTCGCAATAATCTTCATTGCTTTACTCAACTCTGAATCCTCTTTATCCGAAATCAAAATAACTTCATTCAAATCAAAGGATTTCACTGCAGATGATTTATGAAACTTAGAACTATCACATAACAAAAATGACTTTTTCGCATGATCGATGACGGTCTTTTTTTTGATTGCTTCAACTAAATTTGGCGTCGTTACACCAAATTTTAAATCAATCCCGTTTGCGCCTAGAAACGCTTTATCAAAGACATATTTTTGAATGTTTGCTTCAGCTAACGGACCACTTAATGATGAAATTTTAGGATCGTAAGTTCCACCTAAAACTGTGATCTCTGCTTCAAATTCTCCCGTCAATCGAAAAACATCCGTATTTGTAGTAATGATCTTGATTTTCTTTTTAAGTAATTCTCTTAATAATGTCGTACATGTGGAACCAGAATCTAGATAAATCGTTTCTCCAGTGACAACCTCACGAGCAGCCAATTCAGCAATATAAAGTTTTTCTTTTGTTTGTAAACTAGATTTGGTTGACATAGGTAGCTCCGAAACACTTGAACAAATCTTGACAGCGCCTCCTGACAAAGTTTGGACCTTATTTAACCCTTCAAGCTCTTTTAAATCACGTCGAAGAGTAGACATAGATACTTCCGGAATTAAGGTTTGTAGTTCTTCGATTTTGATCAGCTCTCTATTTTCTAGTATTTCTATAATTTTCTCTTGTCGTACATAGGGAATCATAAGAAACTCCTTTCATTTTTTCATTACGAACTAGTTCAAGAAGGATATACATTCTTAAAATACCATAAATATGGATAAATAGTAACGAAATAAACGAATTTGAAAGAAGTTCTTTGATGTTTTTAAGATAACATTTCTTCCCTTTCCGTAAACATATAAGCTAAAATAGCTGATACTGCTAACGAGATCCCTAATCCAATCATCGCTTGAATAAAATTTGATGCATTATCGGTCACAAAAGCAGGGAACGTTGTCACACTACCAAATACAAAGGCGTTTGTTACTACTTTGGTTAAGCCTAAATAAGCCCCGCCTACAGCCCCACCAATGATTTGCGCTAAAAACAACTTTTTATTTTTTACTAATAAACCGAATAAAGTAGGCTCAATAATCGCTGAAAGAGCAACTGTGACTAAACCAGTGACAGCAAAACTACGGAGCTTGTTATTTCTTGCCTTAAAATAGACACCGATCGTCGTCCCAATTACCGCAAAGTTACAGGCAAACGTGAATGGGACAATATAATCAAAACCATAAGTTGAAACATTGTTGATCATGATTGGATTAACGGCCCAGTGAATCCCTAAACTTACAAGAACACTCCAACCACCGCCAATCAAGATACCAGTTAAAATACTGCTGCGTTCAATCAACCAATTAACAACTTGTGCAACAGCTTCACCACTATAAACACCAATCGGACCAATGACGATCACCGTCAAAGGGATCATGACTGCTAGAGAAATTAATGGAATAATAACTAATTTTAGTGTTTCTGGAACTTTTTTATCTAAAAACTTATACAGATAAGAAAACGCCCAAATTGAGAGAATAATGGGAACAACTGTAGAATTATAATTCATTAAAACAACAGGGATTTTTAAAAAGCTTGTTGTAGCACCATTTCCAGTATTTCCCATCAATGCAATAAATTCTGGATTTAGTAATGCTGCACCTATCAATGCAGATAAATAAGGACTAGCGCCAAATCTTCTAGCTGAAGTAAACGCTAACAATACTGGTAAAAAATAAAAGACACTCATTGACGCAACATTTAAAATACTATACGTTCCACTAGCTTCGGATAAAATACCCGTTTGCACAGCTAAGATTAACAAGCCTCGTAGAATACCTGAACCCGCTAAGGCAGGTAATAATGGAGCAAAAATGGCTGAGATAGCTGAAAAAATAGTACTAATAATGTTACCAGAAATTTCACCATTATTATTTACTTGAACGCTGCCATCATCGCCTGTAACTAACGCTTCAAATTCATCGTATAACTTTGGTACTTCAGTTCCAATCAAAATTTGATATTGTCCAGCTTTGTTGACAATATTGACAACACCATCAATCTCTTTGATTGCCTCATCGTTTGCCTTAGAAGGATCTTTCAATGTTAATCTCAATCGTGTAGCACAATGTGTCATATTCGCTAAATTATCTGCGCCGCCAACATTTTCTAAAATTTCTTTTGCTGCTAATTTGAAATCCATCTTTATTCACTCCCCTGATTCTTTTTATTGTTAGAATTTAGTATTAGAAATCTTAAATTAAGATTTCTAATACTAAATCACTTACTTTCACTCCACTATTTTTCTTGATTAGCTCGGCGATATAGTCCATCCCTAATCTATCTATGATCGAATCGATTTTTTTGATCATCTTGATGTTTCTTTCACATTCAGCTACTGGCTCTTCAATCACCGGGAATGTATCAAAATAAAACGCATGATCGTAGTTATGCAGTTTCGTATAATAGATAAATTCGATCGTTTTGATCAGTGTACTTGTCCCGATCATCAAGCCATCATCATTCAATCCATAGCCATCATTTAGATGAACCCCAAACAATTTTTCTCGACTACCTAAAATGCTTGCTCCATATGCAGGATTTTCATGTTTCATCAGCATATGACAATAATCTAACGTAATGCCCAAATTCTCACGACCGACCTCATGAATCATTGATAACGCTACTCCAAAACTATCTAAAAAGGCATACGCTCTTGGTTGGAACGGCTTATATTCAATACTGATCTTAAGGTCTGGTGCGTAATCAGTGATTTCGATCAGACAGTCTTTAATTTGATTCCAAACTTTTTCATAATCGATCTGAAATGAGTAATCAAACCCATCAAAGCCTAACCAAATAGTCACAACTTCGCCCCCGACTTCACGGCAGTAATCACAGGCTTCTTTACATAACTGTATTGCTTTCATTGAAATCCTTTGATCAGCATTCCCAAGTTCCCCGTTGATAAATTCATCTCGAAACCGTAAAGCAACCCCATTAGCCTGTAACTTATTGGCTTGTAAAATCCCTTTCATTTTTTTAGCAGAAATCGTTTCTACATGTTCTGGATAATTAAAATCAACATGTGTTAATCCTAAGCGATTAAATTCTTGCAAGACTTCTTCTACATCATTATTGAATTTTGGTAAAAATGAATTGATTCTTGTCGCTAACTTCATTTTTATTCCTCCTTTTCTCTTCTACACCCCCATAATAGCACCTCTTATTTCCAATTTCAACCATTATTTTTCATTTTATTTCAAAATTAATCACATTTATTCATAGATAAAGAGAGTAAACTCTTGTTTAATCCTCTAGCTGCCGAATCATCTCTACTCGTTTGGCATGCCTGCCCCCTTCAAAAGAAGCATCTAACCATTCTTTTACAATCATTTTCGCTAGTTCGCTCCCAATCACTCGAGAACCAAACGCAAGGATATTTGTGTTGTTATGCTCTTTAGATAGCCGTGCTGAATAAGGTTCGCTACAAACAACTGCACGAATTCCTTTTACTTTGTTGGCAGAAATTGAAATCCCAACACCCGTTCCACAAATCAAAATCCCACCATCAACGTTTCCAGAAGCAACTTCTTCTGCTACTTTTTTACCATATTGAGGATAATCCGTTCGTTCTGACGAATATGCGCCAAAGTCTTCAACGTCATGTCCTAATTCTTTTAGATAATCGATAATAATCGGCTTTAGTTCAAAGCCAACATGATCACTGCCAATTGCCAATTTCATAAACTGATTCCTCCTGTTAGTGAGAACTAAACTATTTTGTGTACTCCATCCTATTATTTTCTTAATTCTGTCAGTATTTCTTGATAAGTTCCCGCTTTCCCAAATAAGGCCGATGTTCCTAATACAAAACCTGTCACACCATTTTTACTTAATTGCGCCACTTTTTCTGGTGAAATTGCCCCATCAACCATTACTTTAAAATGATGTATTTTTGATAAGCCCACGAGTTTTTCTATTTTAGAATCTGTATACGCTAAATATTGCTGCCCTGCAAATCCAGGATTTACAGTCATCACCATCACATAATCCACTAAAAATAGTAAATCCAGGATCGTTTCAACTGAGGTTCCCGGGTTGATTGCAATACCTGCTTTTTTCCCTTTCTGCTGGATCATAGCCAATGTTCTGGCAGCCTGCTGGTCAGCCTCAGGATGAATATAAATAATATCCGCCCCAAGGTCCGCAAACTTCTCTACGTACTTACTTGGTTCTTGAATCATTAAATGAACATCCAACAGTTTATCCGTAACAGAACGAACGAGTTCAAAATCTTGCAAACCCATTCCAAAATTGGGAACAAAACGACCATCCATAATATCCATATGAAAAATATCGACCCCCGCTTGATCAAGTTCTTGCGTATCCTTTTTTAAATTAGAAAAGTCTGCACACATCATTGAGGGACATAATAATTTGTCCATTGTATTTCCTCCTCTCTTGAGATAACGATTACCCAACCCTTAAAAAAATATTTGAGTAATCGTTTACCTTTATTTATGGACAATATATCACCAATATTTCAACCTGTCAATCAAAATTTGCCTTGAATGTTTGTATTCAGCTAGAATTTATGAGAAAATAGCATTAAATATAAAAGAAAAAAGAGAACGATTACTCAAAAGGATGCTATCTATGAAAAACTATTCGATCAAAGATATTGCTGAGATTGCCGGAGTTTCTGTTGCGACTGTTTCTAGGGTCATTAATGATAACGGCCGCTTTTCAGCTGAAACTAGAAAAAAAGTGCTCAAGGTTATTGAAGAGACCGGCTATAAAATGAACTATAGCGCGAAAAATTTACGCATGAATAAATCATTTACGATTGGAATTTTAGTACCGGATATCAGTAATTATTTCTTTTCTGATGTTGTTCAACAATTGGAAGAAATTTTATTTGCTAAAGGCTACTCCACCATTATTTGTAATACCTCTAGAAGCTCAGAAAAAGAACTTGCGTACCTACGCATTTTGGAAGGCAAAGGGGTAGATGGCCTAATCGTGATTTCGGGAGCGGAAGAATTTGAGTTTGATTCTTCTAGTGCTGAAAAGAAAATCCCTTATATCTGCATTGATCGCGAACCGAAAAAGAAAGAAAACACTATTTTCATCTCATCCAATCATTATCAAGGCGCTTTTGAAAGTGCCGAAGAATTAATCCATGAAGGGTGTCAGCATCCTATTATTGCGATGCATAATCAAAAATCAACCAGCGCTAAAGAACGGTTGAAAGGCTTTAAAGATGCATTAAAGAAAAATAGTATCCCCTTCAATGCAAAACAACACTTACTTTCTATCGATATTGAACATTCAGATTTCGAGCAAAATTTGCTTACTTTTCTTAAAAAAAATCCGAATGTAGATGGCATTTTTTCGATCAATGATTTAATTGCGTTAGAGTTAATGCTAAGTCTAAAGAAAAATCAAATCGATGTTCCTAAAAAAATAAAATTAATTGGCTTCGATGATACTTACGCTGGAAAATACACGACGCCTACACTCTCATCTGTACGCCAAAATACTGGCTTGATTGCCAACTATGCGGTGGAATCATTGCTAGAATTGATTAGTAAAAAAGGAGAATTAGGTCGCCAAATTGTGGTTCCCGTTTCATTGGTTTTAAGGGAATCCAGTACGTCATCCTGATCAATAAAAAGAAACGCTATTCTAAGTACATAAAATACTTAAACTAGCGTTTCTTTTTGCTTGACTCAACACTCGATTTCAATTGACATTTAAAACGAAGGTTCCCACACTTTACTCTTAACTACTTCCCAATAACCAATCTTCTTGTATACACAGCTTGCCCTGAATGCATCACAGCATCGTCAATAGCAGAAACAATCCGCTCCTGCCGTGTGACAACTGGTGTCCAGTTTCTATCTACAACATCACTAAGACTTTTTTCTTCAAGTGTTGCTAAATACGTATTGGTAAGATCTACGCTCGCTTTTAAATATTCAAATAGTAATACTTTCTCCGTTACTTTGACTTTTGCAGCTTCTTCTGGTGTATGATGCCAATCTTCTGTGTCATCCGGTAAATCCAACGCAAATTTCGTACTCCAGCCTGCTGATAACCATAACGGTTTGGTCTGATTAAGTTCAGAAATCTGATAGTCCAGTTCTCTTGCCGTATGCCAGATCAACCAGGTAACTGATTTAATCAAGGCTGCCGGCATCGTATTAGCTTCATCCACACTCATTTGATCCAAGGTCTCTTCAAAGCGCTCTTGCGCTCTCTTTAACGTATCACTAGATAATTGTGTAACATTCATCATTACTCCTCCTTTTGGATATAAAGTACGTATATCTCTTTCTACCAGTAAGTTTACTCTAACGCTTCCAAGACAGCAACTAATCAAATCATGCTCTAAAGCAGATTACCCTTATGCTATAATAATGGCAATAAGTTTACGTTAGAAAGGAAACGAGTGTGAAAACTACTATTGAAATTATTGATCCAACCACTGAAGAACAAGCCACATTTAAGCTTCATCAACTATCACCAACCATTGAAAAAGTAATCAGCATCCTCAATGAAGAAGAGCATTTTTTAATTGGCGAGGCAGAAAATGCACTCTACAAAATTTTGTTTTCTGATATTTTATATATTGAAGTTGTCGATAAAAGAAGCTTTATTTATACTGAAAAACAAGTGTATCAAAGTAATGACAAGCTTTACCAACTCGAAGAAAAATTAATGCATTTTGATTTTATCCGTATCTCAAAATCGATGTTGCTTAATATCGAAGCAATCCAAGCAATTGCCCCCTTACTTAGCGGTCGATTTGAAGCTCGTTTGATCAATGAGGAAAAAGTTGCGATCTCGAGAAAATATGTTCCAGAATTAAAAAAAGGCCTAGGAATGGAGCGATAATATGAAGATAATCAACTATTTAAAAGAAGCTTTCCGTTTAACCTCATTGATCTTTACAACATTGGTCATGCTCAACCTCGTTTTACAAACCGATGCATTAACTCATTCTCTCGGCTATATGTTATTGATTGCTGCGATTTCTGGTTCGCTACACTTTCTTATTGAAGATCATGAAAAATACTCTGGCCAAAGAATCCTACTAAATCACGGGATCTACTTACTGATTGTTTGTTTGCAAATAACCCTTGCAAATTATTTGCTTCATTGGGAGCTTGGTTTTGGCGGGCTATTATTGAATTATGTCATCGTTGTGCTAATTTATCTGTTTATCCGATTTATTATGTATAACAATGACCTCAAAGAAGCTGACAAGATCAATCAATTTATCCAAAAACGAAAACAAGGATAGGTCGGACTATCCTATTGAACGATAAGCAAAAATTTATGAAAATTTGAAGAACAATAAGTTGGATCTATTCAATCTCAATATTGAAAATCCTTTGTTTCTTTTCATTTCCGTGAATTCTTGCTTATTTTTTTACCTCTTGGTTTTGAATTTTAACCACTTAGGAAAATACTATTGTTCCTTAAAATCTTAGCAGTTATAGTTGATTTATCAACAAGAATAAAAAGGAGCAAATCAGATGAATGAATTAGTCAACGTAACAACGCTTGGAAAAAAATATGGGGAGCAAGTCGTATTGGATTCTGTCTCATTTTCCATTAGAAACGGTGAGTTATTTTCTATTCTCGGTCCAAATGGTGCTGGAAAATCCACTTTGATTTCCTTGCTTTTAGGATTACTCAAAGCTGACACTGGCGAAATAGAATTAGAGGACAAAAAAATAGGGTCAGACTCTTTAGAACACAAATCACTGATAGCAGTCGTATTTCAAAATAGTATCATGGATTCTGAATTGTCAGTAAAGGAAAATTTAGTTATGAGAGCTTATTTTTATACTAAAAATTGGAAAGAAGCAAAAGAACTAGCCACATTAAAATTACAGGACGTTCAAGGAAGCCATCTACTAAATAAGCGTTACGGCGTTTTATCGGGAGGAGAACGACGCAAGGTAGATATTGCCAGAGCATTATTGAACACACCTAAATTATTATTTCTCGATGAACCGACTACGGGATTGGATATCCTCTCTCGTGCCGATATGTGGTCATTGATCCATCAGTTAAAAGAAAAGTATAAGATGACCATCGTCTTAACTACCCACTATATGGAAGAAGCCAGAGATTCCGATCGGATCTTAATGCTAGCAGAAGGCCGAACAGTCGCTTATGACACACCTGAAAATTTAAAAAAGACCTACCAGTGTAATACTCTAGAAGATGTCTTTTTATCGATTGCCAAGAAGGAGAACAACTAAAATGAATGCATTAGTATATAGAGGATTAACCTTATTTTTTAAAAACAAACAAGCAGTAGTGGGTTCCTTCATAGGTGCCTTTATCATGATCGGTTTATATGTCTTTTTATTAGGAGATAGCATGATCAAGCAATTATCGATGCTTTCGCAGCCACAATTAGTGATCGACACTTGGATGCTGGCTGGTGTGATTGGAATTGTCTCAGCCAGCTCTACGTTAGGCTCAGTCAGCCAATTGATTCGTGACAAAGAACGTAATGTTTATACAGACTTTATGATTTCACCTATTTCAAAAAAACACATCATGTTGGGGTATTTTCTCAGTACTTTTTTTATTTCAATGTTCGTGACGTTAGGTGTGATCATTGTCTCTGAGTTGTATATCGTCTTTATTTCAAATGGTGCTTTACTATCCTTCAAACAATTTGGCTTACTCATTTTAGCAAGTCTGCTGACCGTTTTATGTTCTTCAGCATTTATGTTTTTTATTGCCAGTTTCTTCCGTCGAATTGATACATTTTCAACGATGACCTCTATTATAGGTCCATTACTTGGTTTTTTAACTGGCTGTTATGTCCCAATCGGCAGCTTACCAGAGGCCACAAGAAACGTAATTCAATATTTCCCTCTAACAAGTGGGATTGTTTTGATCCGAAAAATTCTGACAGAAAATGCGTTTGCTTCTGATTCTCCCAAAATTGCACTGGCAGTTCAAAAAGAGCTAGGGATCGTTATGAACTATCAACACGATGTTTTGATTCCTGTCATTATTTTGATTGTGAGTAGTGTTCTATTCTTGGGAATTGCTCTTTGGAATGTTAAAAGAATTGAATTAACTAGATGATAGCTTGGATTAAAACGAGGAAAGATCGATATGAGTAAAAATAGAAGTGTGTTTTTTGCTCGTATTTATCCAGTTCTTCTCTGAGCAAATAATATAAATGCTAAAGTAAAAGGGATATAGGACTGTTCCATTTATTCATTGCTCGTTTTTCGTCTATTAAAATAACCTAGAGGGGTTTTCCCTCTAGGTTTATAGTCGTTATATGCTGTTACCGCTAAACTTTTCTAGATTACTATTCTAACCCTTCAATCACAAGGTTTTCAATACTAGCAGCTTTTGCATCTGCTGTAACGGCCGCTTTGAATTTAACTATGTCTCCTTCTTTCAAGAAAAGAGCCATTGGACTATTATTCGTTGTTACACTATAGATGGTTTTATCATTTTCCAACAAGAAAGAGACAACGGTTTGTGCTTCACTTGCAACGATCGTTACACGAGAAACACTTCCTTTGATTTCTTTTAAATTAGCTGCTTCACTACTTGTATTATTACTACCTTTTGTTGCTAATTCAATTCGGTAAGCATCCAATGCATTTTGGGCTGCATCAGCATCTACCACAATATCATTATCAACTGCATTCACATACACATATTTTTTGAAAATTCCTTTACTATCCATTAAAGAAACAATCCAAGTTGGAACACCATCGATATTATATAAAACTGGCATACTGGCTTTCCATTTTTTCTCTGGGTAAATTTTCGCTGCAATCGAAATGGCGCCATCGCTATCCATGATCCCGACTTTTGTATCACGATAATAAGTTACTTGACCTGTTCTGGCATTAATCAGTGAATAACCTAAAGCAGAATCTTGATCCTCATCTCCACTTGTAAAGTCCGTAAAATACAATAATTGACTGCCTTCTTTATTCATCATTGGTGTGATTTGACCTGATGCATAGATACCATTTTCCGTTGGGATTTTAACATCTTTTTTAGCACCGAACATTGTTTGATTCCACCAGCCTTGACTATAACGACCAAAGTATTCATTGATACTGTTGGCAGCAGAACTAGTGATTGGCGCATCGACAAATTTTGGCGCGTCTTTGCTGTCATAGACTTTCACTTCGCCCGTTGTAGCATTTAACACAGCTGTTTTAAATTCGTTATAGTTCATTCGACCAGAAACACCATATTCTTTATATAAGGTCTGAATATAAAATGGATTCCCCTCTTCGTCAATTTCTAAATTGATTTTTCCAGTAGCTGCGTAATCAGGATAAGCAGCATAAATTTTACGTGCAGCATCTTTCCCAAAATAAGCTGAAGGTGTGTAAATGATCGGCTTTTCTACAAATGTCGGCTGAGCATTGATATCCGTTGCACTAATAATGAAGTAGCCAGGAACTGCTCCTAATTTTGACCATTTGAAAAAGCCATTAAATTCCACTGTCGCAACATAGACATACTCCCCATTCACCACTTGTGCCGTAATCCCATCTAGTGTAAACATATTCGAATTAGGAATCACCGAGAACTTTTGCAACATCTTTCGTTTCGCTGTTTTTGGTGCGATAGCAATAGGTGTTTCTTTGGTAGAGGTTAAAACTTCTGCTTTTTCTTCAGTCTTTAACGGAATCGTTTGGTAGACATCATCAATCGCTGTTACCTTCGTTACAGAACTAACAATGAATAATAAAACCATTGCAGCAACGCTGATACCTAGTACACGCCCAGACCAATCATTCACTCCATTTACCACGGTCGTTTTATGCCCTTTGTGCAAGATTTTATTAGAGGCTTGACTGAGAGAGCGACTTGCCAATAATAAACTACTTGCAACTACAGCTCCTATTAGGTTGATCCATAGAATAGTTGATAGTGTCTTACTTGGTAAGGCAATAAATAAGAAACTGCCCAGTAAGAGTAATTCAATGACTAGTAATACAATCATCCTTTTAACATTTTTCCCTTTTGTGACCATAAAACTAATACCGTTTGCAACCAATATTCCTATGCCAAAAAATAACGTTAACCCGATAAAATTTAAAAACATACTTTTTCCTCCTTTAAATTTAGATAAAAAAAGTACTTCTACCTAGAAGTAGAAGTAACTTTTCTGATTTATTTTATTATACAAGATTGTGTTTTTACTTACAATGTCTATTGTTGTAATCTTGATCTGATTGTAAGTGTATAACTTTTCATTTATTATTTATGGTGAGATTTCTAAAAATATTCCTAGTTATGATACTACTCTGCGTATTGGAAGTGAATAATAGTTGGATAGACTGTCAAATCAATAATATGAAAAAAAAGAGCAAACATCGATTAAATTATCAGTCTTCGAAAGATAATCTATAATGGCTTCTTCTTTGACACCTTTGATTAAGCTTGCAAATATAAATCCTTTGCTAAAGCGAGGCAACCAATCACGCCAGCATTGTCCCCCAATTGAGGAGTAACGATATAAGTAGATAAATCTGGATATTTCACATAATCATTAATGAGCTTAGCGAATTGATCTTGGACTTTTTTTCTTAAATGTTCTTGCTTCATGACACCGCCGCCAAAAATAATTATTTGTGGGGAAAAAAGTAAGGTCGTATTGTACGCACATTGTGCAATGTAGTATGCTTCAATATCCCATGACGCATCTTCAGAAGGTAAATCCTGACCTTTAGTACCTGTTCTTTTCTCGATTGCAGGTCCTGCAGCCAAGCCTTCCAAACAGTCTTTGTGGTACGGACAACTACCGATAAATGTATCATCAGGATGACGTCGAACCATGGCGTGTCCCATTTCGGGATGGCTAAAGCCTTCAACGAATTGCCCATCTACTAAAGCACCACCACCAACGCCTGTTCCAATAGTATAATACACTACATTTGATAACCCTTTACCGTATCCCGCAATATATTCCCCGTAACAAGCCGCATTTACATCCGTTGTCCAAGCAACAGATATGTTAGCTAACTGGTCTTTTAAGTACCCAACAAAATCAAAATTCTTCCATGCAAGTTTCGGTGTAGATGTAATATAGCCATACGTTTCAGACTCTCGTTTAACATCGATTGGGCCAAATGATCCGACTCCGATCGTTGAGAGTGTTTCAAATTTCTTGAAAAAATCAATCACAGAGCGCATAGTTTTTTCAGGTGTTTCTGTAGGAAACGATACACGCTCAATTATTTCTAAGTTTTCATTTCCTACTGCACAAACAAATTTCGTGCCTCCAGCCTCGATTGCACCGTATAACATATTGTTCACTCCTTTTAAGGGTTATGTTGTTTGACCTTGAATTAGTTTTACCGGTAGTAGGTAATTTTTTTCAAGTTTTTTTTCTGGATTTTGGATTCGTTGTAACAACAAATCTACTAAAATATCTGCATAATCAGCCATTGGTTGGGCAATCGTTGATAGTTGAGGAAAATAATTTTGAATGAATTTGGTCCCATCATACCCAATGATCTTGATTTGTTCAGGAACGTTTATTTTCAACTGTTGACATTGATTGTATGCTAGGATAGCCGTTAAATCATCCGTACAAAACAAACTGTCGATCTCTTCTGTTTCCAAAATATGTTTGATTTCTAAATTTTTCAACGTTGCTGATCTAGCCGTTGTTTGAATCTGAAAAATTTTAGGTTCTAATTCGTGTTTCTCTAAGAAACTTAAATACCCATTTAAACGAAAATTGGTAGGCGAATTGGATTCTTGTGATCCTGTAAGAATCGCAATTTTTCGAGCACCTTTGACAAATAATGTTTCAGTAGCTAGATAGCCCCCTTGAAAATTATCACTGCCAATGATTGGAATATTGTCAGCTAAATAACGGTCAAAAGAAACAATGGGAAGCTCGATATCTTCATATTCGGTAATTCCTAAGTTATGAGCACCAGCTATGATCCCATCTACTTTATTCGCAGCAAGCATATTAATATAATGACGCTCTTTTTCTTTATTATTGGCACTATCACACAAAATAACACGGTAGCCTAAATCAAATAGTTTCCCTTCGATTCTTTCAACAAGCTCCCCAAAAAAAGGATTGGCAACGGTTGGAAAAATCAATCCAATCAGTTGTGTATTTTTTCCTTGCAAGGAACGAGCTAAAGAATTTGGTTGATAATTCAGCTCTTTCATTGCCAAATTTACTTTATCAATCGTTTTCTGGCTTAAGGACCCATAATTATTAATCACACGAGAAACAGTAGTGGGAGAAACACCAGCTTTCTTTGCTACATCCGTTAGTTTGACAACCATGTTCATTCATCCTTTATTGGTTAGTTTTCCGCAGTTGCCATAATTTCCCTTGATAGCCTCCATCACACTCTAGATGGACTCCTGTCTGATGTGTTTCTGGAAATACTCGCATTGTTGCTACTTTTTCACCTTCATTGATGAAAATCTCAACAATCGAAGAATCTACAAAGATTTGTAGTTCCAATGGTTTTTGTTCAACAGAAAACGATCGGATAAAGCCATATTCTTCTCCAAAAACAGCACCAGCTTGACTACGGTCTATCGTTATTTTACCATGTTGCGAGTCAAAATTAATCGTTAATCCTTTATTTTGTTCTTTATTCGTACACAAAGTAAGCGTTCCACAGGAAAGCGGGTCAAACGATAGCATTAATTCATACTGATTTGTATCTGTTTCAAAAAAGGAAGCAGAATCTTTGTTAAACTCAAGTGCTTCACCTACACGTAATTGTTTCATTTCCGCAACAGGACGTTGATACAATTTTTTGTCTTTTATAAGCAGCTCTTTTACACTACTTAAGCAATGAGCCCATTCTTCTTGATCGGTTGGATACTCAATTTCTGGTAAGCCTACCCAACTAATAGACAATAAACGATTATCTGGTGCTTGAAAGGCTTGTGTCGCGTATACATCAAATCCTTCATCTAGATTTTTTAATGCAGTAGGCTGAATCAAACGATTCGCTTCACTGTCGTAAGAATCCCCGATAACGTAAGTATTAGGATAAATATTTTCATAAGAACAAATATCTGGTTCTAAACCTTGAGGACAAAAAATAAGTAATGCCGCATCTTTTGTTACTAGTAAATTAGGACATTCAATCATAAAACCCATTTCTTTATCGGTAAACTCTAATTCACCCTTGCACTGCCATGTAAGCAAATCAGAACTCTGATAAGTAAGAATCTTTCCTTTTTCAGCCTCATTTTGAGCACCTATGACCATCCAATACTCATCATCGTAACGGAACACTTGGGGGTCTCTAAACTCAGATGTGTAACCTGCCGGTGGTTCAGTAATCAACGGCGTTTCGATTTTCCGAACGGTTCCAGAGTCATCCATCCAGGCACCTAACTGATAGGAATGGCGACCCCACTCTGCATCACGAACATTTCCTGTATAAGCAAGAAACAACTGGTCCGAAACAGGTAAAGCAGACCCCGAATAAACACCATGACTATCATACAAACTATCTGGAAATACTTTCGTCCCTTCTTCTTTCCAATCCACTAAATTATCGGATGTCAGATGATACCAAGATTTTAACCCATGAACGGCTCCCATTGGGTAGGATTGATAAAAAACATGCCATTGATTATTAAAATATGAAAAACCATTTGGATCATTTAGTAAGCCAGTATTTGGCTGGATATGATACCCTAAACGCCATTTAGAATTAGCGACGTTCTCTTGCAATAAGGCTAGGTGCGTTTTATCCCATTCTTGATACGGACGATAACGGTCTTCTTTTGTCCAAACTTTTTTTACAGACATATGTACTCTCCTCGTAAGCGTATTCTTGCATATAGTTTAACTTTAAAGATAATCAATGTCAAACGTTAATCAATTATAATTCAAAATATCAAAACTATACTTAAAAAAAAGAATATAATCATTGTCATACGTTTGACATTTTTACAAAAACTGGTATACTTTGGATGTGAAAAAGCGATTTCATTTCTATCTTTCATACACAAGATGACCACTTCTATTGAAATCGCTTAAATGACATTTAGGAGGAACGAGAATGGATTACAAAAAAGTAGCAGAGGAAATCAAGCAAGCACTCGGCGAAGACAATATTCAAGCTGCAGCGCATTGTGCGACACGACTAAGGTTAGTTTTAAAAGATTCCAGTAAGGTGGATCAAAAAGCTTTAGACAATAATGATGCTGTTAAAGGAACCTTTGAAGCCAATGACCAGTTTCAGATCATTATTGGGGCTGGTGATGTCAACAATGTCTATGATGAACTGATAAAAATAACGAATGTCAAAGAAGCATCCACCGCTGATTTGAAAGCAGTCGCGGCAAACGGTAAGAAGAACAATCCAATTATGGCCTTTATTAAAGTATTATCTGATATTTTTGTTCCGATTGTTCCAGCTTTAGTTGCTGGTGGTTTATTGATGGCGTTGAATAATGTGTTAACTGCACAACATTTATTTGGCCCGCAATCCGTTGTAGAAATGTTCCCTAATGTAACGGACGTTGCAAGTATCATTAATTTATTAGCTTCTGCACCATTTGCTTTCTTACCTATCTTAGTCGGATTTTCTGCAACCAAACGCTTTGGTGGTAATCCTTATCTAGGTGCTGCCATTGGAATGGCGATGGTTATGCCTGATTTAGTTAATGGTTACGGTGTGGCGAATGCAATTGCGGAAGGCAGTATGAATTATTGGCATATCTTTGGGATGAACGTTGCCCAAGCAGGTTATCAAGGTTCTGTATTGCCAGTATTAGTGGTTTCTTGGCTTTTAGCAACTTTAGAAAAATTCTTCCACAAACGCATTCCAAATGCATTTGATTTTACTTTCACCCCTATGTTAGCCATCATTATTACTGGATTTTTAACCTTTATCGTTGTGGGACCTGTTATGAGAATCGTTTCAGATGGTTTAACTGATGGACTTGTTTGGTTGTATAATACAACAGGAGCAATTGGTTTAGGTGTATTCGGACTGTTTTATTCACCAATTGTTATTACAGGACTACATCAAAGTTTTCCAGCAATCGAGACCACCTTGTTAGCGGATGTTGCGCGCACTGGCGGTTCCTTCATTTTCCCAGTCGCTTCCATGGCAAACGTTGGTCAAGGTGCAGCGACACTTGCTATTATGTTACTAACTAAAAATAAAAAACAAAAAAGTTTAGCGACCTCAGCAAGTATTTCAGCGATGCTAGGAATTACGGAACCAGCAATTTTTGGGGTCAATTTAAAACTTAAATTTCCATTTATCTGCGGTATGATTGCTTCAGCAGTTGCTTGTGTATTTATTGGTGCATTTCATGTTTTATCAGTGGCAATGGGACCTGCTAGTGTGATCGGATTTATTTCAATCGCACCAAAATCAATTCCTTATTTCATGATTGGGATCGTCATCAGTATTTTAGTTGGTTTTGTTACGACATATGCTTATGGTAAACGTCATATGGCTGTATTTGCAGATGATGATACTAGTGCAGGTGAAATTGCGGTTGAAATCAATGAAGATCCTGAAGCAAACGTTATCGCTGTTCAGGATGAAATTTTAGCTGCACCAGTCAAAGGCACACCTATTGCTTTAAAAGAAGTCAACGATCCTGTCTTTGCACAAGAAATGATGGGAAAAGGCATTGCAGTAATTCCAGAAAAAGGGATTATTTATGCACCAGCTGATGGGGAATTAACAGTTGTATATGATTCAAAACATGCTTATGGGTTAAAAACAACTCATGGTGCAGAAGTACTGATCCACATTGGAATCGATACGGTAAAATTAAATGGAGAATTCTTTGAAACGACTAAAAAATATGGAGACTTAGTGAAAAAAGGGGATATCTTAGGAACAGTTGATTTAGACGCTGTTAAACAAGCCGGCTTTGACCCAACAGTGATGATGATCGTGACCAATACAAACGACTATGAAGCCGTTGAAGTAATTGACACGTTAAGTGTCAATGGAAACCAAGATTTACTAGCTTTGAGTGTGCGCTATGAAAACTAATTGGTGGAAAAAAGCAACGATCTATCAAGTCTATCCACGTAGCTTTCAAGATACGAACGCAGATGGTATCGGGGATCTTCCTGGAATTATTCAACGGTTAGATTATCTTGCTTTTCTAGGGATAGAAGCAATTTGGTTAAGTCCTGTGTATCAATCGCCTAATGAAGATAATGGCTACGATATCAGTGATTATCAAGCGATCGATCCAGAATATGGAACAATGAAGGATATGGACACACTAATTGAAGAAGCGAAAAAGAGGAATATCAAGATCATCATGGACTTAGTCGTCAATCATACGTCCTCTGAACATCCATGGTTTCAATCTGCGCTTCATAATCCAAAGAGTGAGTTTCATGATTTTTACGTTTGGAGAAAGGACGTTGACGGACGACCGCCGAACACCCTGCAGTCAAATTTCGGTGGTTCTGCTTGGACATTAGTTCCAGAACTTGGAGAGTATTATCTTCACTTACACGCCAAAGAGCAGCCTGACTTAAATTGGGAAAATAAAATGATGCGCTACGAAATTTATCGTATGATGAATTACTGGATCGAAAAAGGAGTAGGCGGATTCCGTCTAGATGTTATTGATTTAATCGGAAAAGAACCCGACCAATTAATTACTAAAAATGGGCCAAAGCTTCATGAGCTATTACAGGAAATGAATCAAAACACCTTTGGAGAATACGACTTGGTCACAGTTGGTGAGACATGGGGGGCAACACCCGAAATTGCTCAGCTTTATTCAGACGAGGACAGAGATGAATTATCGATGGTTTTCCAATTTGAGCATATCAATTTAGACAAACAACCAGGCAAACGAAAATGGGATCTAAAAAATCTTGATCCAAAAGAACTACATCACGTTTTTTCTAAATGGCAAACTGAATTAACTGGAAAAGGCTGGAACTCCCTGTTTTGGAATAATCACGATTTACCACGAATCATTTCTCGTTGGGGCGATGATCAAGAGTTTAGGGTACTTAGTGGGAAAATGTTGGCAATCTATCTTTATTTTCTTCAAGGAACACCTTATATTTACCAAGGAGAAGAAATTGGGATGATCAATTATCCAGTAAAATCAATTGACGAAGTCGATGATATTGAAAGTCGTAGAATGTATGATGAACGTATCACTTTAGGCTATACAGAAGAAGAAATCATCGCCTCTATCAATGCCAAAGGTCGTGATAACGCACGTCATCCAATGCAGTGGGATGATTCTAAACAAGCGGGCTTTACAACTGGTATTCCTTGGCTACCTGCAGGAGATTCAAGTGAAATCAATGTAGCCGCTGCTTTAGATGATCCAGACTCCTTATTTTATACGTACAAAAAATTGATTCAACTCCGAAAAGAATTACCAGTGATTACAGAAGGAACATTCGAGAGTATTCAAACAGAAGATGCAGCAGTTTTAGCCTATATCCGCAAGCATGACGGAGAAGAAATAGTAGTTGTTGTCAATTTTTCCAATAAGCCGGCTCAATTCTTATTGGATGCAACACAACAAATCAAAGAAATCCTGATTCATAATTATGAAAAAGAAATTAGTCAAACCCTTCTCCCTTACGAAGCTTATGCTGTTTTATTAAATTAACCAAAAGATCCCTTACGGCGGTTCGCCATAAGGGATCTTTTTAATGTATCATTTACCTAACAACAGTCCAATGAATATAGAAACAATTGAAATCCCCTTTGATCCTTGGAACAAGAATACCGGCATGATTTAATTCACTACCGCTGTATATTTCCCCTGTACGCATATCCTTATAAAGAGCCGATTCCTCAAGATATTTTGTTTTTAAATACTGAATCGTTTGTGCTGGTTGAGCGAGTCCATTGGAATAGACAAGTAGCGCTTCTGTTTCGTTTTTGAATAGCCAAGCAGTGGAGCACGCCGCATCAAGTTCTTTTAAACGATAGAATTGACCAAACTGTAACAGTTTACGATGCTTTTTATAAAATGTAATTTGTTCTTTTATCATTTCGAGGTCCTGTGACGATTGTTTTTCTATCGCTAATTCATAGCCAAAGTTTCCACTCATTGCAATTAAAAAACGACTTTCTAATGGAGTGTTTCGACCTACTTGATGATTAGGACTATCCGAAACATGAGCCCCCATCATAATTGGCGGATACAAATAGCTATAACCGTATTGGATTTTTGAGCGACATATCGCATCTGTGTTATCACTTGCCCAAGTTTGAGGCATATAAGCAACCATTCCTGGATCAAATCGTCCGCCACCACTAGAGCAATTTTCAAAAAGGACTTGGGGAAATCGTTCTGTTACTTCAGATAGAATACGATACAGTCCTAAGACATAACGATGGCTAACTTCTTTTTGCTGATCATTGGGTAAAAGAAAGCTGCCCACTTCTGTTAAATGTCGATTCATATCCCATTTTATATAATCGATTTTATTTGCTGACAGATACGCTGTCAGCATTTGAATGAGGTGATCTTGAACTTCTGGTAAACTCAAATTTAAGACTAGCTGTTGTCTCCCCTGTGTTTGAGGGTAATTCGGAACCTGTAAACTCCATTCTGGATGTCTCTCAAATAAACGACTTTTTACAGAAATCATTTCTGGTTCAAACCATAAACCAAATTTCATCTTTTGTTGGTGAATAACATCCGCAAGATGCTCGATCCCATTTGGAAGTTTTTCGTTGTTCACATGCCAATCGCCTAAAGAAGTTGTATCATCTGCACGTTGTCCAAACCACCCGTCATCTAAAACAAATAATTCAATCCCTAATGTACTCGCTAATTGAGCTTGGCGAATCAAGTCCTCTTCAGTAAAATCAAAATAATTCCCTTCCCAAGAATTAAGTAATACGGGACGTTCCACCTGTTGCCATTGCTTAGGAATCAAATAGGTTTGGTATAATTTATGAAATGTTTGGGAAAGTTGATTAAATCCTTGCCCACTAAAATTCAATACAACTTCTGGTGTTTGAAACGTTGCTCCTGAGGACAACTTCCATTCAAAGGTTTCTGGATTGATTCCGATTTGAACCCGTGTGCTTCCATACTGCTCTACTTCCGCTTGAGCAACAAAATTCCCACTATAAATAAAATGAAAGCCATAAACATCCCCTTGATCTTCATTCGTATACCGATCAGCAAGCCCTAAGAACGGATGATGTTGCGGACTGCTCGTTCCTCTAGCTGATGAGATTTTTTGTACGCCAGGATGGAGTGGTTGACGATGGATAGTAGCTTCATTTGTATGCGCCCCATTAAGTGTCAATAAGTCAAAGTCACAACGAGGAAAATCTAGCAGCATCGAACCAGCATTTTCTATATAGACTACTTGCGTCCCATTATTTTTATACACTACACTCCTTGTAATAACAGGAAGATCTTCGTATATCGTATAATACAATACCATTTCAAGCGACTGGGTATGGTCTACAAGATAAATCGCTAAGGTTTGGGCTTGTTCTCCCCTTAGTGAAGGGAGCCCCTCTAAAGATCGTTTACCTTCTAAAATTTCAAAACGATCATACACAAAATTAGTAATGCGATGCCCGTCTATATTTCGAAACTGATAATTACTCACCCGATAATCTAAGCTACCTTGCGTACTCGTTTCAAGTGGCAGCGTATTTAACGAAAAAGTACGTTCTTCACTGATTGGATTCGTAGCAAAACCGCGATCGATCATTTGCAGCTGATTGACTTGATGATACTCTGCCAAACGAGGACCAAAATATCTATGGGTAAGATATTGTTCTTTTTCGATACCAATGATATAACTGATTTCATTATTGCTTAGGTGAAAAAAATTCTGTGATGCATCAAAATAGATCGACATATTTATCATCCCTCTTCTTTTATTATATTCATGATATCGAGTATAATCAGAAGTAACAAGAAGAAATTATTTCATGGAGGGTAATAAATTGCAGAATTTTGTACATCAATTTCATTACATCGATGACCGACATTTACCACTCATCCGGGGCATTGGTGTCGGCCAAGGAAGTCTTCATTATGATTGGGACGCACGTATTCGAAAAGAACAACTAATTGTTTTGCAAGTAACATTAAGAGGTCAAGGATTTATTCAAATAGGAGATAGAACCGTTTGCTTAACACAAAATAAAGCTTTTTTTGCTAAAATGCCTGGAAATTATCGCTATTTTGGTGAGGATTGGCACTTTCTGTTTGTAGAGTTTTCAGGAAGTATGATGCAATGGTTAGATACATCGATTGCCATTGTTGAATTATCGGAGACATTCATTGAACTGTTGCGAAGATTTATTCTTGATGTACAAACACAGGAATTAACGGTTACACAAAATGCTAAAGAAGCCTTTGCACTTTTTTTAGATATTAAAGAAGAGGTGCAAAAAGAAACCCAACAAAAAACAGACATCATCGAGGCTGTAAAAAAATATATTGATGAACACTATTTCGAAGATATTAGCCTAGAGTTTTTATCTGAAAAATACGAACTCTCAAAATACAAATTGATTCGGCAATTCGAAGTAGCTTATAATTCGCCACCAATACACTATTTAAAAAAAGTACGCATCCTTCATTCCTTATCGCTATTATGGGAAGATGAAGCGGTGGAACTGGTCGCTAAAAAAGTTGGCTTTTCAACAGGAAACTATTTTAGCAAAGTCTTTAAAAAAGAGATGGGGATCTCTCCTAGTGAGTACAAAACTAAAAAAACACACTATTATTAATAACAGCCATATTTTAGGTGCTGTCATAATTATACTGATGTGTGACAACTAGAACTGATTCCTTCAGCTCTAGTTGTTTATTCTATTCACTTTTTTTGAATGTAAAATTTTCATCTAAAAAGGTAAAATCATTACCTAACACCTCTTTAACCTCTTCCAGTGTGTTTTCTACGGTAAGCTTCTCGGTATTTTCCTCATTAGAATCAGCCTTCAGCCACAATCCAGTTTCGTCAGGAAATATGAAGAAACGTGAAATACTTACTTTAGAGTATTCCCCTTCTTTGTACGTAACAACGTAACCATTCTTTACTTCACCAATGTCCTTTTCAAAGTATGCTTTAGAAAAAGAGTTCTTATCTTTTATGAAACTTTCATTTAAACTATTCGTGATATTTCCTGATATAAACATACTTGCTGAACGTTCATAACGTCGATTAGAATAAAAAGGAATATAGGCGATATAAAAATAATTCGCATATTTATCATTTGTCGGTAACACTGACAATTCTTCTTTTTGGATTTCTATATCCGCATCATTCAACACTTCTAATACATAACCATTATTAGTTACAATACTATGATCATTGATACTAAGCGCAAGTGGTGTACTAAAATTTTTATCACTTGTTTTATTGACAGTTCCTTCTTTTAAAGGATAAACATCAATATATTCATCTGAGTAAGAACTAAATGAACCAGAAGAATTATTCGCCGTCTTGATAACAAAAAAAATAATTGCTAAAAATACAATCGCTAGAATCATTGATATTTTTTTTTTAGCAGGTTTTTTTTCTTTTTTCTTGTTTTTTGACGGTGTTTTAGCTGAGTCTTTCATAATCATTACTATACTTTTCAGCTTAAGCTTTGGCATGTTTTTTTCATATGTCTTCTCTTGCTTTGTAAAAAGAGCTGGTTTTGAAAACAGAGCATCATACGAGTCATAAAAATTCTTTTGTTTTTTTCTCATTATTTTCCCTCGATCAATTTCTTAGTTAGATAGATATCTTCTGAGGCGTCTTGAATTATTTCTTCATATTCATCTGTAATACTAGATGAATACGACGTAATGGTTTCCATAATCATTTTCTTTGACCTTTCAATATCTGCTGTTGAAAGTTGCGCTTCTTGTATTTGAATAAGTTTTTCTGAGGCCTCGACAATACCTGGTAGCTTTATATACAAAAATTGTTCAAGCTCAGTCATCCTCTTTGGTTGTTCCATCAATTCAGAGAATAACAATTTTGAAGAACCTAGTCCTTTTTCTTTTGTTTCTATTTTCATTAAAGCTTTTGATTTGTTGATTGTTAATTCCAAAAGTATAATTTGATCTTTTGCAATAGACATCGTTTCTTTAAATAAGACTATTTCATCGGTTGTTAACTCGTTTTTTTTCTGATATTCTTTGATCCGCTTTTTATATGCATGTACTCGTGCAAAATATTCTATTCCTTTTAGAATAAGAAGCAACAACAAAAAACCTATTATTTTCACACTCAATTTCTCCTATTCTGAAAAGTTATTCCATTCCCTGAAACATCCACATGATGGAAGGATTGTGTAAATGTTAGTACACAAGTCTTATTTCTATCACATCATCTGGTTTGTTTTCACTTCTATATTTATCTTAGCTGATTTCATAGATACTTTCAATTTCTTATAAATGAATTCTAGTGACCGTTCTACATAAATTGTTTTATTAACTACCATATATTTACCTTTAAAGAGTATTTACTCTAGTCTTCATAATCATCATTTTTTAGACTTACTAAATGTTACTCAATCAAGATCTCTCTACAAATCCATTCCTATTTTCAGCTTAAAAACATACCTTTATCAACCATTCACACTACATTTATACCACTCCTTGTGCGTTTGAATCGGAGTTTTAATTATGCTATTCTTTATAGGTAGTAATGTTATTTACAAAGATAACATTACTTAAAACATAAAAAGGAGAATATTATGAAAAATTTCAAAAAAAAGGCTTGGGTTGGTCTACTGGTGTTGCTCTTATTAACTATTGCTGCTTGCGGTACAAACAGCGGGAATAAAGAGGGATCCAAAAAGAAGGAAAATGACACGGTTAAAAAGTTTAAAGATGAAGGATATCTATTTTCAGATAGAAGTTATCCCTCCTTTGGCACGATGATTTATTCTCTGGTTCTGGACAATCCAGATACAGGTATTACATTTGAATCCTATGTAGAATTAGAGAAAAAAGGGGACAACCTGATTCCCAATAGCATAGCAAGCATCCGCTATAATGAGAAAGATAATGATATCGACAGTGAAATCGTCTATTTCCAAGGAAAACATTCTGCTGATGAAGAAGAAATCCTTGAGGCATATACAAAATCGTTGAAAAAAATAGGCTTGACTAAAGGCGATTTTATAGACTTTGTGCTCCAATATGCAAAAGATAACTATAAAGCAAGTGAAGAAGATTTAAAAGATGCGAAAGAACTTGATACTGACACATCAGATAGTGAGGACACATCAGATGAGGAGGAGGATTCTGACAATGACACAACTAAAAAACCTGACTTTGGTGCTTTAAGTGACAGTTGGGACTCTTTCCAAATAGAACTTGATGGAGAAGTGGTTCAACTTCCTCTTACGTATAAAGAATTTGAAGCATTTGGTTGGTCTGCAAAAGAGAGTAATAGCGTTAAAACAACGGATACTCTTGAAGCAGGAGATTCTGAAAGCAGCTTCTATATGGTTAAAGGTGATGCCGAAGTAACGGTTAAAGTAAAAAACTTTTCTGAAAAAGATCAGAAATTAAAAGATTGCGATATTACTGAATTGTATCTTCAGACCTCAGAAGCTTCCGATCTTGGAAGAGGAATCACTCTTCCTGGTGGAATAAAAATTACGGATAGGAATAATTCTATTCTGATAAATACCATAAAAGAGAAGTATGGTAGTACAAACTCAAGAGACATAGAAACGATTGGTGCTTTAACTTATGAGATTGGTGTCAGCAAGAGCTATACATTCTATTTCTCTAGTAATTTTGATGATCAACTAACTAGAATTAAAATAGAAGTTGATGCAAAAAGATAAGTTATACAAAATCTTACAGAAACTATTTCTTATTAGTCCACAAAAATAAGTATTGAATAAAAGTACTTTGATTAGGCTGTCTGCTTCCTTTAATTTCTGGGAAACAGACAGCCTAATTTTTTCTTGCTACACTTTTTTTGAGGTATTTTATCGTTTCATTTCAGAAATTCTATCTGCATTATTTAAACTCACATAATCGCAGAGATGCTTCAAACGAATCTTGTTTCGCTAATTTTTTTACATATGAAACTCAATAACAAAAATATAAAACTCTTTTTACATCCCATCTATCTTTGATACTATCACCTTCGATAAATTGTTTTCCATTTTTAAGTTGAGAATCCAACTAACTACTCAAAAAATGTACACACCCATTAAAGCAGCATATTCATTGTTGACTGGTCATATCGGTAAGAAAATACAAAACATATTCATTGTCTTGATTATCTACATATAAATACAAGTGGGTCATTACTAGTTTTGGTAATTGTTTTTTGGCTCCTTCAGGAAGAGTAGCTTCGTCTAGTTCTTCTCTCTCCAGTGTGACAGATTCATAGCTCCATTCCTCTTTTACTGTTACAAGCTGCATTTGTTTTTGTAAAATGTTCATTGCTTCATTTAACATGGCTTTTTTCCTTTCTATGGTATAAAAATAACCTTATGAGCTTCCCTCATAAGGCTTCTTTACTTACTATCGGTTATATAACCTTCTGCTTTCATAGACAGATATTTTCCACCACTACCAATTATCAAATGATCCTGTAAATTGATTTGAAGCAATCGACAGGCTTTTTCTAACTTCGTAGTAAATTCGATATCCGCTAATGAAGCGGTCACACTACCTGAAGGATGATTATGCCCAACACAAATAGATACACTATTTGACAACAGCGCCATCTTTAAGATATCTCTAGGAAAAGCGAGTGACTGATTGATGGTTCCTATATGAACAACTTGAATAGCCGTTGGTTCATTTTTTACGTTTAAACCAGCAACCACCAAATGTTCTCGGTCTTTCGTTTCAATAAACGGGGCGAATAATTCATATATAGCTTGAGGGTTAGTACAGGTTCTAGCTGCGTAAAAAGTGGAGGCTTCTTTCACCAGTTCAAGACTGACGATAGCTACACGTTTTCTCGGTTGATTTGTTTTCATATTTTTCTCCTTTATAATTGTTGTGGTTGGTTCTTAGAAAAATGCCAATTAATAGTCTTCTGGTAATAACATAGTTTGGTGACTACCATCATCGATCGCCCATAATTTTTTAATTTGGAAATCAGCTATCTTTTCCTTTATGGTGTAGGTATGATAATCGATGAAAAATGGTTCTTCTTGTCGATGAATCACTTCAATTGCTTGGCGTTGATTATCTGGATTGAACTCAAAGATTTGTAAGTAGTCTAATTCTGTTTCTGCTTCCCTTCTTTTTTTGTCGATTAATTTCCAGCAATACAGTTGGATTTCTTTTGGTACTTGTTCGTTCACTCCCTTCGTGATGTAACGATTTTCTTTGTTATCAAACATTTTATTCCCTCCTTAAAACACAAAAATAGACCAACCATCGATTAAGATGATTGATCTTCATAGATATAATATATAATTATTTTTGAGTTGAATACATATACATACTACATTTAATTCACCTTGTTCGGGAATATATTCCCATTATTAGTATTAGCTTTTGAATTAGTGCTTCTTAAGCATGATAGATTACTTGGATTATAGTTACTATTTAGTATTTCAAAACCTAAAAAAAATCGGTTTTTATCCCTTATGCCTTTTTTTCATACTGTTCTTTTATCCAGTTTTCTTTATCTTTCATTAATGAACATGTATTTTTCTTCTGTCCAATTTAGAGCATTCTTTATCACTTAAGTATAATAAATTGCCGTATACTTTAGCTTGATTAGTTTAGGTTTAGCACATCATTATTATTTGACAATCGTGTATTAATAAGATGAACTATGTTCTTTTCAGCTAATATCAATGAATTTCATATCCAACTGGGTCAATTAAAAAAACTATAAAACAAAACTCTGAGTCAAAAAAATTGTGTGGCATTTAGGCAAGAAATTTAAAATTATAAGACTTTTTTTAATTTAAGTTATATATTTTCCGATGAGCCTTCCAGTAGATATTCTGACAGACATCATCCACAATTGACTGTTATACTAAAAATTATAATATCTAAATTGAGATATTATATGAATATCATGTCTTCTATCTAATCAATATCTCCCTTCAATATTAACCCCTATTGTATTAAATGCTTATTGAGTATTCCAAAAAGAATATTACCCAACGTTTTATCTAACTTAATTTCTTATTAATTTGTCATTTTTCCAAATTGATATAACTAAAAATATTACCACAATAACAGCAATCATTATTATTGATGAAATTGATAAGTTAGCATTTTGATCTATATTTTGCCCAAGTATACCAATATATTTTTGAGGAAGTATAATTTGCAATTTATCAATAAAATCGTTTGATACAATGGAAAAAAGGCTACCAGAAAGTAATGAGGTTATCACCGTTAGCATCGTTCCAACTAACAAAGCACCTTGATTTTTTTTCATAAAAGATGATAGAACTATACCAAATGAAGAGGAAAAACAAACAATTAATGATACAGTAAACAAGTAAGCAAATTTTAGTTTGATCTCAAAAAGAGGAAATAGTATTAATGTCGCAATAACTGCGGGTATCAACATCGTAATAAAAACTGTTAATACATGTTGAAGTACATACCTTGAACTAGAGATTGTGCTCTCTATTATACGTTTATTGATACCTCTTCGTTCATCAAAATAGTATTTATATAAAATCAAAGAAAAAATCATTAGTGCTAACGACAGTAAATTCAAAGAAGTCGAATATATTGTAACTTTTTGAATACTACCTGTTTTCTGTTCTTGGGTGTTTTTTAAAAATGATTCTATTTGTTTCTTTAATCCATTACCTTTGCTTGTCTCAACGCGATAAGTACCGTTCTTTTCAATAATGTAAGCATCGTACTTGCCTCTTATTAAATCACTGATTGAGTGATCATCCTCCGATAACTTATCAAAAGAAACACCATTGGTATCCTTAAACGACTCACTACCAATTACCCCTATTGTTAAATCAGTTGGTGCCATTGTGGCTACGTAAACTGCAATGAAAATAGTAATTGGAATAATTAAAACAGCTAAAACCAAGTAACTTTTTTCTTTGAGCATCCTATACAAATTGTTTTTCACTATCATTGATACTCACTCCTTCCCATACTTCTCTGGATGGTAATTTATATGAATTAACAAAATAAATAAAGCTGAAAATCCTACTAAAACAACAATTGTAGGAATAAAGGAAGAAAAATTGTTGTCATAAATCACTTCGTAAATAGTATTTATTACCATTGATATTGGTGAATATTCCGAAATTTTAGCAATATTTTTACCAAGTATATAAATTGGAAAAAATACTCCGGAAATTGCAGCTAGTATATTTACTACTAAATTTAAAACTTTGGTAGATAAATCCTCATTTTTAACAAGCACACAAAATGCACCTCCAAAAGTAATCGAAAATAATAAGAGAAAAAACTCAATAAAAATTAAATTTAGCACCTGATTTCCACCGTAATTTACTATACCAAAATAATTGAAAATGAGAACATAGGTACTTAATAAAATGTACGGAACAATAAACGCAACAATTATTTTTGAAAGATACATTTTTTCTCTTGAAACTGGCGAGTAAATAATTCTAAAATTAGCATATTTGACATGACTTCCAAACATCAACTCAGGTAAAATAATCACAGTTGCAGTAGTTAAAAAGACTAACATCGTTACGCCATAATAGTCATATGAACTCAAAATATTCTGATCAAATAAATTTTGAAAAACAAAGCCAGTAACTAAAATTAATAATGGTGGATATACGACTAGATACATCATAATCGGTTTATTTTTAAAAAGATTTAAAAAATCTTGTTTCATTATTGTTTTCATACTCTCTCTCCTAATCTCTTAAATCTTTTCCTGTTAAAGAAAGGAATATCTCTTCTAAGCTACTTTCTTTCTTCCTGACATCCAAAATGGTTAAACCTTTATCAATCAACAGAACTAGAATTGTTCCAAGCTCTAATGCATCAGTTATTGAAATAAATAATATCTCATTTTCAAATTTTGCCTCTATTATTCCACTCAAGTTTGAAATTTCGGTAAAAATAGCTTCTGAATGAGAGCCCGCAATCATAATTTCATATTTTAATTCTTGATTAAACTTTGAGAGGACATCATTCATTGGTCCTTCTATCAGTATATTTCCAGCATCCATTATCAACACTTGGTCACAAATAGCTTGTACCTCTTCCATATAATGCGTTGTATAGATTACAGTTGCACCTCTATCTCGTAATTTCAAAATTGAATCTAAAATATGGTTTCTAGATTGAGGATCAATTCCAACTGTCGGTTCATCAAATATGATTAACTTAGGATTATGCGCTATAGCACAGGCAATATTCAATCTTCTTTTCATTCCTCCGGAAAAACTTGATGGTAAATCATCTTTTCTATCTAACAGCCCTACGCTTTCCAATGCCATATTAATATTTTCAATCAATTCTTTTTTAGCTACTCCATATAATGATGCGAAAAATTCAACATTTTTAAAAGCTGACATATCTTCGTATATAGCAAGCTCCTGTGGGACAATTCCAAGATTTTTTTTAATTTGTTTAATTTTTTCATTTGGAGAATCAAAATAGACGATTTTTCCTTCATCAGCATTCAACAAAGTCGAAAGAATGTTTATTGTTGTACTTTTTCCAGCACCATTTGGTCCTAAAAATCCCAATATCTCACCTTTTCTTACAGAAAAGCTTAAATTATCAATTGCTTTTCTACCGTTTCCATAGATTTTTGTTAATCCTTGTACTTTTAGTATCTGCTCCATATTAAAAATCTCCTTTATTGACTATTAGTTAATAAATGAATAATACTCCTTTATTGACTATATGTCAATAAAAACGAAATATCACTTGCTACGTATTTGACCATTCAAAAATTTACATGTAGAATAAATGAATCAACGATTGTAGGTGAAAAAATGCGAACTCGAAAAAATCCTGAGGAAAGAAAAAAAGAAATTTTGGACGCAGCTATGAATCTTTTCTATAAAAATGGTTATGAATCAACATCAATGACTGACGTTGCAAACTCCATGAATATTACAAAAGGATTAATCTATAATTATTTCCCCTCTAAAGACAAACTTTATGAAGAAGCTTTATCCAACTTCATAAATGAGATTACGGATGAGTATGTCTCTGTTTTTGATTTACATTCTGATTCTCTTATAGACGCTCTTGAAAAAACTTCCGATGTATTAAATAGTAAAAAAACCTCTCCTTTTTACCAGTTTTATCGCAAACCTGGTAATGAGTTGGTTTATCAGCAAGTCATGATCAAACTATTATCGAAGCTTATTGATCCACTAACAACTAAGGTAACACCATTAATCAAAGAGGCTGGTTATAAAATCTCAGATCCCAAAACTTTTATAGAATTTATTATGTTTGGACAAATTGAAATTTTTAAAGACCCTGAATCAGCTAGTGAAAAAAAAGAACAAATAAGACACTATATTCTCTCACTTATTGAAATTAGCTCCACAAAGCAGCTTTAATAGAGCAGTCTGCCAGAAAAATTTCTGACAGACTGCTTTTACTACTATAATTGTCCTACTATTTTTTTTAAAACACTTAAATAGAGCTTTTTATACTCCTTGATATCATTATCAGTAATTAACTCATCTCTGTATTCGATAACTGCATCAAAAACACCGTCCTGATTTACAAACTCCCATTTTAGATCAAACATTCCATTTTTTCTGATTAGCTCAGTTGAAACCTCCAAATTACCTAACTCGAAATTAGAGGCCTCGACTGATTCCTGTAAAATGAAGTACGTATTAAATAATGATTTATTTAAGCCTAGAGCTGCTTCTATCTCATATGTTTGAAAATCTTGATGGTCCATTGCTTCTAGACAATTTGTGTAAACTCCTTTAATAACCTCTAACAAACTGTCTGACTGTTTAATTTTAGCTCTTATTGGTAAAGAATTTCTGAATAATCCCATCACCTTTTCGACACCTGGATAATGTCTACCAGACACAGGAATTCCAACTATCATGTCTTCAGCTTGTGTTTTTTCTGACATTGTAAGGAAATATGCTGACAATAATATGGAAAACATACTAACCTTATGAACTTCCCTCGTAAGGCTTCATTACTTAGTATCGGTTATATAGCCTTCTACTTTCATAGATAAATAGTTTCCACCACTGCCAATTATCAGATGATCTTGTAAATTGATTTGAAGCAATCGACAGGCTTTTTCTAACTTCGCAGTAAATTCAATATCCGCTAATGAAGCGGTCCCACTCCCTGAAGGATGATTATGCCCGACACAAATAGACACACTATTTGACAATAGTGCCATCTTTAAGATATCTCTAGGAAAAGCTAATGACTGATTGATGGTTCCTATATGAACCACTTGAATAGCCGTTGGTTCATTTTTTACGTTTAAACCAGCGACCACCAAATGTTCTCGGTCTTTTGTTTCAATAAACGGAGCGAATAACTCGTAAACAGATTGAGGACTAGTACAGGTTCTAGCTGCATAAAAAGTTGAGGCTTCTTTTACCAGTTCAAGACTGACAATAGCTACACGTTTTCTCGGTTGATTTGTTTTCATGTTTTTCTCCTTTATGATTGTTGTATGTGGTTCTTAGAAAAATGCCAATTAATAGTCTTCTGGTAATAACATAGTTTGATGACTACCATCATCGATCACCCATACTTTTTTAATTTGGAAATCAGCTATCTTTCCCTTTATGGTGTAGGTATGATACTCAATGAAAAATGGTTCTTCTTGTCGATGAATCACTTCAATTGCTTGGCGTTGATTATCTGGATTGAATTCAAAGATTTGTAAGTAGTCTAATTCTGTTTCAGTTTCACTTCTTTTTTTGTCAATTAAATTCCAGCAATATAATTGGATTTTTTTTGGTACTTGTTCGTTCACTCCTCTCGTGACGTAACGATTTTCTTTGTTATCGAACATTTTATTCCCTCCTTAAAACACAAAAATAGACCAACCACCATTTAAGATGATTGATCTTCATAGATATAATATATAATTATTTTTGAGCTAGATACATTCCTTATAACTGATTTACATCGGTTTCCTTAATGACATGAAATTCCGTCCTTCTTTTTTCGGGCGTATTCTCGTATTTCCTATCCCAGGAATCAACCACTTTTTGCATTTCTTTTAAAGTTCTCTCTATTTCTTCAAAGTGTTTATTGGCTTCTTTTTCTGTTTTCAACTGGCTTTCTAAACTTTTGAGTTGGGCATTCTGTCCAATTTCACGAATCTTTTGACGTTGTTCTTCCTTGCGCAGTTCTAATTCTTTATCATCCACTAGAAACACACCTTTTTCTATTTCAATTAAAATTTATCTAGCATTTTTCCTTGTTCATCTAAAACTTGTGTTACTTTCTTTCCAAACTGCCCTTTTACTGTTTCCCCTAGACCGCTTGTTGCAGAAGTAATGGAACTTTTTGCACTTTCTGATTCCGTTTCTCCAGATTTTTTTGTTTTTTTCACAAGACTATCTTTTTTTTGAACAAGTGCCATTGCAGTGGCTTGAGCGCTCATCTTTTGTAAATTCTTTTTATATTCTTTTAATAGTTTTTCGATTGCTTCTAACACGTAATCATACTCCTTTTACGGTTTAGTTTGTTCTTGAAGATTTTTTCGATAGGCTTGTTCTGCTTCGTCTTCTTTTAACGAAAGGGTCCGTTTCTCTCTGTCTAATTCTGAGAAAAAATCTTCTTCAAGACGTGATAGCTCACGTCTTGCCCATTCCATAGGCTCATTTGTTTCACCAAATCGTTGTACTTGCCGTTGCATTTCAGAATAGGTATCATTCGTTGCTTGTTCCGCTTGTCGCCTAATTCTTGTCAATGCGTCAGATTCTTCTTCAAGTTGTCGTCTCGTTTGTTGATAATCCGCTAATGCTTGCTCTTCTTGATCCATACTCGTATCTCTCCCTTTTTTAGGCGAGTTGTTTCGCTAATTCTTGGTCTCGTTGAACTAATTCACCTATTTTTGCAGTAATATCTTTGGTTAGGGTACTAAATTTACTACTCATTTGATGTGCTAAACTTAGTTTTTCTTGAAATTCTTGTGAAGGAATCGTCACCATTGTTTGTTCCGTACAACCCATTGCCTGCATAGCATCTAAAACTTCGCCATAAGATAAGTCAGGACAATTACTTTGAATCGTCGAACGTCCTTCTTGCCATATTTCTTCTAATTCCCTAATGGCATCTTTATAGAGCTTTACGACGTTCTCCATTGCCATGTCAAATTTTGAAGATGCAAGCTTTACAATGGTTAGCGCTTGGCTATCGTCTAAATAGATTTGTTCATTTCCAGATAAACCGCCACCACTAGCAGTAAATTTTTTACGTAAGACGTTCAATTTGGTAAAACTATCAATTTGAGTTTGAAGCCACTCATTTTCTTTTTTTAATTGTTGGTACTCTTTTTTACTGCTACTTTTATGTACACCATATTGTTCTAATCTGCGCATTTGCATCTTATTTTCAACGATACTTTGCGCTAAAAGGGTTTGTTCAATCGAAATACCACCATTCAAATCAGAATAAACCACGATATCGCCATATTTGTTGATATAGTTCCCTTTTTTATCTACTTGAAACTGATCTAATGAATGACCAGCGGTTCTCCACCATGGATTGTCGATACCCATACTCAAAAAAGGTATTTTTTTCCGACCACCAGTCAACACACCACTCGTCACGGCATCCCTTGTATCGAACAGATTCACAATCGTTCCTTTGTACTGTTTAATCTGTTCGGCTGTTAAGCCTGAACCAGCAGCACCATAAGTGAAGGCATTGTAGCCTAATAATACCGCAACATAAATCGCTTCTGCCCCACCTAATGAATGACCTGTTGTTCCGATGTTAAAGCCCTTTTCTTTTGGATACTTCCGTTCAATTTCCTTAGCGTAATCTATCGCAGAAGAGAACGCTCCATTCTCATATTTAGCGTCTAGTCCAATCTCTATGAAATCTGATGTCCAATCCTTCAAACCACTTGTGCCAGCATAGACTATGGTTACTTCTTGTTTTACGACTGATTTAGGATAGCCGGGTACCTTTTCTAATCTTTTTTCTGTTTTATACTCATCTTTAATTTCAGCCACAGCCATAGCTTGCATACTATTTTTTCTTGGATTATTTTCTCCATTTAGGATATCTTTATTTGTGTCTACAGTATCTAAAACTAAATACTTATCCTCTACTAATCGGTCACCAGTCTGAACGTTATTACTTTCCACTTGATAAGACTCTTTCGATAATTTGTTATAATCGTCTAACTCTTTTTGTGGTGGTTTTCCTATATTAGCCATAATTATTCCACCCCTTTATTGTTGTAGATAATGTTTTCTTCAGCCATTTTTTTGTCAGTGCTTTTTTCTTTTCGTTCTAAAACATACCCATTACGGTTATTCATAGAATTGAAGCTGTACAACCATTTCCCTGTTTCTGCAGAAATGGTACTTAATGACGTATCATCTGAGTACACATCATTGATTTTAAAATTAACGACTAAATCTTTCATTGGTCCAA